>Ga0209643_1000578_pt1 | contig 58547 bp, 57 predicted proteins | sample AutmiccBRH37_all_FD_187383 | JGI IMG/M metagenome (GOLD analysis project Ga0209643, IMG submission 187383) | Deep subsurface microbial communities from Mt. Terri, Switzerland - Autotrophic microbial communities BRH/37_all (SPAdes) (version 2) | ecosystem: Environmental > Aquatic > Deep...
CGACCCAAACCCGATCTGGTTGATCCGGGATGATGTTGCGGTAGAGGTTCGGGAAGATGGGGGAATCGTGCCTGCTGTCCGTCGTTCGGACAAAGCGCCTGCGGGGTTTGATGCCAAGCCCCGCCACCCGCATCACCCGTGCTATCCTCTTGTGATTGAATACAAGTCCGCGGCGGCGAAGCTCATGGGTCACGCGGCGGTAGCCGTAGCAGGGCAGTTCGTCCTGGATGTCTTCGATGATGGCGGTGAGTTCGGTGTCGATCAGCCCCTCAGCCTTGTGGGCCGGGCGGTAGTAATAGGTGCTGCGCGGTAGGTTCATGGCTTTGCACCCCCGCCTGATGGAGCAGGCAACGGGCCGCTGATGACGCAGGGCCTCTCGCTGCCGCTCGCGGTTGGCACCCGCGGTGTTTTTTTGGCAAGATCCAGCTCCATCGTGAGCTGGCCCACCTTGCGCTCGAGGGCTGCGATGCGGGCCTCGTATTCGGTGATGACGCTGGCTTCGGCCTCCTCGTCCGTCAGCTCGCCACGGTCGAACTGCGTCAGCCACAGCTGGATGAGGTTGGCCGAGATATGGTGGGTGCGTTGCGCATCACGCCGCCCGATGATGCCGGCCCGGATATCCTGGCAGAGCTGCAGCTTGAACGGTGTCGAATGTCGACGGTATGGACCTCGTGACGTCATGGGCCTTCTCCTGGCAAGGCCCGTTCAGCGCATCAGATTCTCAGGGCCCCGTGGTCCAGCCCGTGGGGTTCACTCCACTGTTCAGCGTTAACCCGCACCCCGAGTTGCAAGTTCGGCAATTGCCAGCCTCACGGCCTCGGCAACCCGCGGCTGGCTGAGGGCATGGCCGCTCGCCTCGACCATCCGAACCCGGGCGGCGGGCCACATTGCGACCAATGCGTGTGAGGTGGCCGGTGGGCATAACAGATCGTATCGCGCCTGCACGATCATCCCCGGAACATGGGCAATCCGGGAAATGCCCGCCATCAGCGCGCCATCAGGCAAAAAGCAGTTCTGCGAGAAATAATGTGCTTCCATAAACGGTGTCGCGGGCATCGGGCCTTCGACACCGCCGGTTTCCATGCCGAGGCGGGTCACGCGTGGCTCCAATTGCGACAATGCCCGCTCCGCACGATACCGGGCCATCGCGGCGGGACGATGCACTGCGGGGCCGGGGTGCAGGATGCGCTTCCAGTAATTGTTTAGCGGTGTTGCGCGTTCAGTTTCGGGAAGAACCGCAAGGAAATCCTGATACAGGGCCGGGTAAAAATACGGCAGGGCGGTGCCGAACGCCCAGTTCAGCTCGGCCCGCGTGCCCAGAAACGTCGCCCGCAGCACGATCCCGGTGACCCGATCCGGATGGGCCTGTGCATAGGCAAGGGCCAGCGTGGCCCCCCAGGACCCACCCACCAGCATCCAGCGCGACAGACCCAGGTGGCGTCGGAGTAGTTCAAGATCCGCAACAAGATGGCCCGTTGTATTGGCTGAACGGTCCCGGTGGGGCAGGCTGCGCCCCGCGCCACGCTGATCGATCAGGATGACGAACATCCGCGTCAGATCGAACAATGCCAACTGCTCTGGCTGACAGCCGCTGCCCGGCCCACCGTGGAGCAGCACGATGGGGAGGCCGGCAGGATCACCGTGACATGAGACCCAGATCTGGTGGCCATCCCCAACCGGCAGGTGAAACCCTGCATCTGCGCGGGGCAGCGTCATTCAGGCGCGATCTCGGGCACACCACCGGAGAAGCTGCGATAGAGGAACGCGTTCTGCTCGGCCCCGGATTCGGTTTGTGCCAGTGCAAAAATGCGTTCGTGCATCGGCGACAGGGCGCATGCCGGGTCGGTATTCCCTGCGTCTCCGGTCAGGGCGAAGGCCTGGCAGCGGCAGCCGCCGAAATCCTCGTCCTTATGTGCGCAACTGCGGCAGGGTTCGGGCATCCAGTCGGTGCCGCGATACCGGTTGAATGCAGCGGAATGGTTCCAGATCCAGTCCAGCGAATGGTCGCGCACGCTGTCGAACGACATGCCGGTGATCGTCTCGGCGGCGTGACAGGGCAGAACCTTCCCCGCGGGCGAGATGTTGAAGAACTGGCGCCCCCAGCCCCCCATGCACTGTTTGGGCCTCAAGGCATAATAATCGGGGATCACATAGTCGATGACCAGCACACCGTTCAGCCGCTGCTGCGCCGCCTCGACCAGATGGGTCGTCTCTTCAAGCTGGGCGAGGGTGGGCATCAACGCCTGCCGGTTCCTGAGCGCCCAGCCGTAATACTGCACGTTCGCCACTTCGAGCCGGTCTGCATCCAGCGCGACCGCCATGTCGATGATGCCCGGCAGTTGATGCAGGTTCTGGCGGTGCATCACCGCATTGACGGTCAGCGGCAGGTCCAGCTCCCGGGTCCAGCGCGCCACCTCGAGCTTATTTGCATGGCCGTTGCGAAAGCCGCCGACCCGGTCCGCCACCACCGGCTCCGCCCCCTGAAAGCTGATCTGGACATGGTTCAGGCCCGCATCCGCCAGCGCCGCCAGCTTGTCGCGCGGCAGCATGACCGCCGAGGTGATCAGGTTGGAATACAGGCCGACCTCGGTTGCGCGGGCCACCAGCGCGACCAGATCCTTGCGCACCGTCGGCTCGCCGCCCGAGAAGTGGATCTGGAGCACGCCGATCTCGGCCAGTTCGTCGATCACGCGCAACCATTCCGCCGTCGTCAGTTCCTTTGAGGCAGCCTCAAGTTCCAGCGGATTGGAACAATAGGGGCATTGCAGCGGGCACCTGTGGGTCAGTTCCGCCAGAACCGCCAAAGGAATGCCATAGGGCGTGCGTGCGGACTCGCCGGTGCGGGTGACGAGTTGAAACCCATCTCCGCTCTGCGGGTGATCTTCAGGCATCGGGGGGCTCCGTTTCGGCCAGCAGGAACGCCTTGTCCGCCAGATCCTGCAGCAGCGCGATGCTGTCCGTCAGGATAAGCGCGGGATCGGCGTGATAGAGACGCGCCAGCTCGTCAACGATGTCGCAGACGCGCCGCATGCCATCGACGCGTTGCAGCACGGCGACGGCCGTATCATCAGGCAGCAGCACACGTTCGGGCACCAGAATGACCCAGCGGTCGCGGGTCTTGTCGTGACGCAGCTTCACATGCCGGGGCAATCTCGGAACGCTTTGCGCCGTGATCCGCGGCCGTGGCGCGCGCGGGCGGCTGTCTCCGTCCATCACATCCCCTCCGGCCGGAAGGCTCCGGGCGGGACCATGCCGTTCACATAGGCATGGTACAGCGCATCCAGTTGCACCCACAGCACATTGGTCTTGAAGGTCAAGGCATCGCACACCGCCTGCCGCGCCTCGGGGGTCGTTGCATGGTTGCGCACATAACCCAGGGCAAAGTTCGCGTCGCGCGGGGCCTGTTCCAGACGGCGGTGGAAATAGGTCATCACGCCCGGATGGATGAAATCGTAGTGCCGCAACATGCCCGCGATGCGCTCTTCGTGAAGGCTGGGCGCAAACAGTTCGGTCAAGGACGAGGCAATCGCCTCCAGCGGGGTCTTGTCGCGCACGAAATGCACATAGGCATCCACGGCAAACCGGGTGGCCGGAAGAATGCCAGCCGTCGATTCCACATAGGCGCGGTCAAGTTCCAGCCCATCGGTCAGTTGGAGCCATCTCTCGATGCCGCCTTCGGTCCCAAAATCGCCGTCGTGATCTTCGATGCGGTGGCGCCATTCCAGCCGGATCTGCCGGTCCCGGAATCGCGACAGGACAACGGCATCCTTCAGGGGTATCGAGCTTTGATAATAGAACCGGTTCAGGGCCCAGGCCTGAACCTGCCCCTTGGTGAGCGTGCCGCCATGCAGCATATGATGGAACGGATGCAGGTTGTGATACCGGGTCGCCCCGATGTGGCGCAACCGGCGCTCCAGCGCATCTGCGCTGTCCAGCGGGGCATCATCGTGTTTCAGATCGCCCGGTGTCATGTCGTGAACTCCATGTTGGCGGCAGGCACACACCATCCGGCAGCTTCCGCCTGTCGTCGTTCTGCCGAGGCAGGATCGTGGACCGGGTTCGAATTGTTGATATGAACGAAGACCCGGCGCCCGATATCCAGATGCGCCAGTCGCGCGATCACCCCATCCGGGCCAGACATCGACAGGTGCCCCATGCGCTGGCCGGTCTTCTGGCTCAGACCGGCGCGGATCATCTCGTCATCGGACCAGAGCGTGCCGTCGAAGAACAGCAGGTCCGCCCCCGAGATCTGCGCTTCAAGCGCGGGCGTGATCGCGGCACTGCCCGCGATGATGCAGGCGCGTGCACCGCTGTGCAGATCAGTCAGGTTCAGGCCGATCGTGTCACCCGGCTGCGTCGCGGCCCCAGCCCCTCCCTCAAGATACAGGGCCACCTTGCCCGGCACATCGAAGGCGTCCAGCCGCAGCCCCGAGGGGGCCCCATCCGGCAGCACCGGGAAGAAAGGCTGATCCAGCGTCAGGGCAACCCGGGGCACGCGGGCCGGGTCCAGCACATCGAAAATGCTGTTCTGCGCGAGGGTGGACAGGACTTTCGGGTGGGCGAGGATGGAAAAGGCGGCACCTTCGCGCAGCGTCAGCAACCCCGCGATGGCGTCAACCTCGGCATTGGTCAGGATGACCCCGGCTATCGGACTGTCCCGAAGCCTGCCGGGGCGCGGGGCAAGGGCGCTGGAGGCGATGATCTGCTGGCGCAGATCCGGGGATGCGTTGATCAGGAACCAGTTCAAGCCGTCATCGGCGCTGACGGCCAGCGACATCTGTCCGTTTGCCGCCATGCCGCCCGCCCGTGCTGCCCGGCACTGATCGCAGGCGCAGTTCCATTGGGGCAGGCCGCCGCCTGCTGCGGAGCCAAGAACGATCACACGCAACATGAAATGCGTCCTGTCCCCCGCAGCAGGCACGTCATCACTTCTGCTTTGCGCAGGCGTACATGTTGATTTCCATGCCAACCGGCACTTCTGCAACACTCGGTTTCGTCCAGGCCATGTCAGTCTCCTTGCTGGGGTGAATGAGGTGCGTCACCGCACCGCATTTACATTTGCAGGGCAAAGTGCCCGCACGCCAAGGCTAGGAGGGCAGGGTCGAACGCGCCAGCTATCGCAACGATAAGCTTTGCCTATGCCCCGCGCGCGCAGCGCGCCGCGACAAAGGGGGGCATCGGCTCTACCTGCGGCAGGAACGCCGAGCTGGCCGCCTTCTGAAGGGCGGTCAGGAACGCCGCGTAGGGTTCCATCCGTTCGTATTGCGCGGGCATGATCGCAACGATGTTGCGTTGCGGCAGGTCGGTCTCGTAGAGCCTGACCCCGCTCATGGTCCGGTTGCCTTCGACGGCCGCAAGCGCGGGAACCAGACACACCCCTTGCCCCTGCCGCACCAGTTCCAGCGCCATTTCGAAACTGCGTGCGCGGGCCGCAAGCCGGTTGGCCGGCAGGATCCGGGCAAACCAGTCTTCGACCCGGCGCGAGTGTTCATTGCCAAAAACGAACTGGATGGTGCTGTTGAGCACCGCGAGTTGCGCCTTGTCCAGATCTGACGCGGCCGAGAGACCCCGCAGATCGACTGCCTCCGGCACCGCCAGAACATAGGGGTCAGAGATGATCTGCTGCCTGTGGAAGCTGCCGCTCAGATTGGCCAGAGAATTGGTATCCAGCAGACCCAGCGTGATCCGCCGCGCATGCAGAAGCTCCATGATCTCCCCCGGTCCGCCTTCGTGCAAATCAAAATCGAGATGTGCGTGGGCGCCCCGCAAGTCCTCCATCGCAAACGGCAGAAGGGCGCGCATGACCGATGTCACGCCTCCCAGCCGTATGGTGCCGTGCACGCCGCTGCCAATGCCGGGGATCGCGTCTTCTAGCTCCTGCACGCTGCGCAGCACGATCTCGGCCTTGCGCAAGAGCTGCTGGCCCGCCTCGGTCAGGACCATCGAATTCGACCGGCGATCAAACAGCTTGTTCCCGATCGCCGCCTCGAACCCGGCGAGTTGCTGTGACAGCGAAGGCTGTGTCACGTTCAGCAGCTTTGCCGCCCGTGTCATCGACTCGCAATGCGCCACCGCCCAGAAGATCCGCAATTTCCTCAGGGTGACCGCATCCGAAAGGGTGGCCGATCTGATTTCGGGCCCTGTCTCGGCGTCTTCGGACCCGACGGAAACCAAGGTCGATGTTCGCTCGGCGGTCTGAACCCGTGAAATCATCGGAGATCGATGCCCCTGTCAAGTTGCCAGACACCCTTGGATATCGAAGTGGTGCGTCGCAATCTATGCGACCAAAGTATGGACAGCCGCGACAGTTTCCCGGCGCGATGCCGCTTGCAGGCGCTGACTATGGCCGTCTGGCGGCGCAAACCAGAGGGCAAGGTGCTGGTCCATTCGAACCAGGGCAGTCAGTTAACCAGCATGGCCTGGGCTGCCTTCCTGCGCTGTGACGTTGCCCCGGCGCCAGGACCGGAGCAGGGCCTCGGCGCCGTCGAAGCCGAGGTCGAGATCCTCCGTCAGATGCTCTCGTTTTTAGCCGAGCGAGACGCGGAGATCGGCGAGGGCGCCCAGCTGCTCTCTGACATGGGTTTCCAGCACCCTCTGCACGATCGCGGCCTCGATCGTCACCGGCTCGCCGGACTGCTTCTCCACCTCCGCTGCTACCTCGGCCGTCATCAGCGCCGCCACGCGGGCGGGCCAGGTCACCCAGACATCGCGCTCCTGCCGCGCCGGCCGGAACACCAGCGTTTCCGCGCGGGCGCGGTCCACCAGCGTGTCCTTCTTCTTCTGGATCGCGAGCTGACGTTCCTGTGCCTGATAGACCGTCAGCGCGGTGCGGGCCTTCAGGTAGGACGAGCCGTCGGTGGGGCCTGACCGCCGCCTTCGCCGCCGGTGCTGCGCCGCTGCTGGTCTGGATGGGTCATCTCGGCCCGGCGCGCGTTGGAGACCGCGGCGTTGATCGACCCGTCGCCACAGACCACCAGCCGCCCGGCCTTGCGCGCCTTCTGGACCGCCCCGCGCGACAGGCCGAAATGGGCGGAGTACTCGCGCTCGCTCATGCCCTCCACGTTAGTCGGATCCGCCTCAAGTGACTGCAAATGATGCAGAAAGACGGTCGGTTCCGGTTGATCGGGTGCCCGACAAGAGCGACTCTGCGATCAGGAACACGCCCGGATCGGAGTCAAATGATGACGCAAGCGACCGAAGCCCGAGCCGCAGCACCCAAGGGGCTGTTCCTCGACATTGCGAGGAGGCACTTCTTTGTCGAGACGCTGGAAACCAGGAACAGCGATGGACTGGATTTCCACGAGGTTGCGGTCCGGGCGCTGCGCGCTGCCCTGCAGGAGGCCTATGCCGCCGGGCTTGCTGCTGCCAAGCGCTAAGGACTCCGTGGCGCCGGATCTGAGACCAGCCTCGCGATGGCGGGGTCGGTCTCGTGACAGGGGCCGCATCCTTCGCTCCCGGAACCGGAGCCAGCCATGACCAAGCTCACCGAAACCCAATCCCTCATCCTCAGCGCCGGCGCCAGACGCCCCGGAAACATCGCTCTTCCGCTGCCAAAGGGGCTGGCAGGAGCTGCGGCGAAAATGGTCGTCACCAGGATGATCGATCAAGGCTGGCTGCAGGAGGTCGATGCCGACGCACGCCGTGGTGAGCCGCTCTGGCGGCAGACGAGCGACGGGGGCGGCACGACGCTGATGGTCACCGAGGCGGGCTTGCTGGCTATCGGGATGGAGCCAGTGGTGGTGCAGGCGATAGTCGCCGTTCGCAGACGTCAGGTGGAGACGCCGGCGCAGAAGCAGCCTGCCCAGCGCGCCGGGACAAAGCAGGCGATGCTGATAGCGATGCTTCAGAAGCCCGAGGGCGCCACCATCGCCGAGCTTGCCGCAGCGACCGGCTGGCAGGCCCACACCGTGCGCGCGCGATTTCTGGCGTGCTGAAAAAGAAGCTGGGCCTTCCGATTAGCGCCAAGAAGGTCGAGGGCAGGGGACGGTCTACAAGCTGCCCGGCTGAACGATTGTGATCTGCTGACCGCCGCCCCTCCGACTGTGCGGCGGTCGTTCCTTGCCAAGACAGAGATCGCGTGCCGCCACCTGCAGGATGTCCTGCGCCATGCGCGGCTCACAAGTGTAGATCCCGCCCGGCACCGGATCACCGACATTGTCCTCGAACCACGACCGTCCCTCGTCCGAGATCAGACGCAGGACAACAATGGTCCCGTGGCCGTTGATTTCGATATGTTGCCAGCCTTCGGTCATGGGCTGAGGCTATTCGGTCAGGGCAGATGATTCAACCGGACCCCGACATTCCAAGAAGGTGACGGGATTTATGGGGGTGGCGAAGGAGGCGGACAGGGGGCCGGGTGTACCGGATCGAGCAGCAGCCAATGCGCTGGCGTGGCTTGACGGCCGGTTAGGCCATCAGACGGTAGTGAACCTCGGTCGGTGTGCAGGCGGCGCCGTTGATCGGGATCATGTCCTGAGGGCATGTGGACATGACCACGATGCAATCGAGGAGCGCGCGCAGTGTCACATGATCCCCGGGCTTGCTGAGCGGCTCTCCCCACAAGATCTTCCCGTCAGGGCTGACCGGGATGTTCATCCACAGGTTCAGGGGGGCCGGACACTCCGCCGTCCGCAGATCGAGCTGCCCCAGCGCGGCCCGCAGGTTGTCGGTGCAATTGTCATGGTACTGCGTGCAGCCCAGCGCGGCATAGCGGTGCACGTCGCAGGCGGCGATCACCGTATCATGGCGCCCAGGTGAGGTGTCTTCTTCCAGGATCAGGATGGGCCGACGCCGGTTCGTCGCAAGCCCGTCACCCGTGGCGGGGAAGATCCCCTGCAGCGTGGCGTGCAGGTGCTCCATCGACATGAACTCTGACATGTCATCGGCATTGAAGCACCACGTATCGACAACCTGCTGACCATGCGTGTTGATGATCTGGATCGCCTGGCCCTTGGCCAACCGCACTGCCCGACCACGTCGAGCAGGGACAACGTGAAGGTCTGTCATCATGGTCTGGTTCCTCTTCGGACTGGGACCTTGTGCGTCCATCTCGCGGACGAAGATGACGTTGGTGGCGGCGCCCGGGTCAAGGCGGATGTTTTCGGTGCGCGTCTGGCAGGCTTCTGGGCAGATTGTTGGACGGCTCCCGCAGCCGCGTGGCATCTCCCAAAGGCACGCCAGACGCCCGCACGCTCTGGCTTCCACAGGGTGGATTCCGGCTCGGGTGGCTTCCGCAAGGTGGATTCCCTGGATTCCGCAAAAGAATCCAGCGTGCCGAGATCGTGATTCCGCAAGCCTTTGATATCTAGTAGATATTCCGCCCGAAAAGCCGCAGGTGGATTCCGGGTGGATTCCCCGGTGAAAGTGCCTGTCGCTAGCGAAATGCTGCGCTGCGCCCCCCCATACGTTCAGAGCAGGGGAGGAACCATCGGGAGGAGGCCCTACGTCAGCACTGCCCCGAAGCCGGCCTCGGGCTCTTGACAACTGCGCACGCGCTTGACGTCATGATCGTGTTGCCATCCCAACGTGAGGGACGTGATGAGCCGCAAGTTCAGCGTCAGGTATTCGGCCATTGCGGGAACGCAGGCTGGCTTCGGACGAACAGGTTCTGGCCGCATCTGCATCGCTGACCGGCCACAGGGTGTCGCCGGCGGCGAAGGGCTGGGGTTCAACGGCGCTGAGTTACTGGCAGCGTCGCTTGGCGGCTGCTTCTGGAATGATCTTCGCTATGCCGCGGCCGAGGTGACGGCGACCCTGAGCATCAATCGGGTCGAGGCGTGGGTTGATGTGGCCGGCGAACCGGGCCGGATTGTCCGGGCGCACATCGCGGCGCATCTGACGGGTGAGGGCGATTTCGCAGACCTTGTCTTCCAGTCGGCCCGAGAAAACAGCACCATCGCCAACTCCCTGCAGCTGGCTTTCCCGATCGTGTTCGAGCGCCTTTGACCCTGATCAGGGCCCAGCCACGCACTCACTCGGATCGCAGCTCTGCATCATCACGTTCGCCCCCTCATGCCGTCGCGCCGCGAAGCTCTCGCTCGCCAGGGCACGCCACCGTGAACGTCGCCGGCCGCTTGGTCCGCCTGCTGAAGGACTGGACGCCATCACGGCCCTCACACTATTGGGCGGGAAGAAGCCGGCGCCGGACCCATGGAGATGATCGAAAGCGTCGGGAGGTGTGATAGTTGAAGTCGGCCCTGAGCCGCTGTCCGCCCTTGAGCTCGACGCTGCGACATCAGGTCCCATGTAGCGGACCTCGGAAGAGCGCAGCACGCCGCAAGATGGCGGTAGACACTACTAGGGTCAGGACTTCGGTAACGGGGCCGTCTCAGTCAAGTATCTTTGTGCATGCGGCACGCGACGCCCAGGGGCGGGTTTGATCATCAGATCATCGTGAGCCGCCCTGCCATCGCCTCGGCCTTCGGTTAAGATCGTCCCGGGTGCATGCTTCGGTCCGTGGTCGGCGCGGTGGCCGCCAACATGATGCTGGTTCATTGCAATTCCGATCTGCCCATCTCGTTGGCGTGCTCGATCTTGGTCGACAACAGTCCTGACCACGGCATGATCGGAACCGCGTCCCTGGGGGACCTCGAAAGCCTGCGGTCAGGCAGGCAGCGGTTGGAAGTTCAGTTTCTTACGCCGCACGCGGTGTATTGATGTCAGACCGGAAGTCGGTGTCATCAACCCTCATCCGGTGAAGGATCACCCCGATCCGCCGTGCCAGGGCGACCATGGCTCGCTTTTAACCCCGGCGTCGGGCGACCTGAGCTGCCCATGTTCGCAACCATGTCGAGCGCCCCCGATGCATCATGACGGTTGCGGCCTGACACAAGGCGCGGCGCAGGGTGACATCGCCGGCCTTGGTGATGCCTCCGGAGACATCGCGCTCGCCAGACTGGTTTCGCGACGGCGTGAGGCCTGCCCATGGCCCGACCTTCTTCGAGGAGGTGAAGCGTGCAGGATCATCGACAGCGGATCGGTATGTCAGGGCTACGACAGCACCGATCCCGGGCATCGACATCAGCCGACGACACACGGCGTCATCCTGAGCGAGGTGGCGAACACGGCGCTCAAGCCCGGCCAGCTCATGCCGCAAGGACGACCGCGCCCGGAGCATCGGTTCTGTCGCCGCTTCAAGCATGGGATTGCCCACAGTCAGTTCCCGGATGCGGAGTTCGAACCTGCCACGGGATATGGTGCCGACCTTGAGCCCGAAGTTCCGCAGCAGCCCGCGCAAGGACAGTTCCAGAGCGATCATGCTCTGCTGGACGGCCTTGCGTGCGCCGAGAACAGCCCGAACCTCCTGGGCTGAGACGGACTTGCAATGGACCGGCCGGAACCAGCCAAGGTGGAGCAGGCGCGCGATCCCCTCGGCATCTCGCCGATCCGTCTTGATGGGCATGGCCTTCAAGGCACCCTTGACCTGCCGGGTCTCCATCAGCACGACGTCCAGACCCGCGTCGGACAGCCCACGGTGCAACCATTGTGACAGCGGGCCAGCCTCAATGCCGATGGCGGCAATGGTGCCATCCAATTGCCCAACCCAGCTTGCAAGCGCCTCTGGCTCGCTGGCGACCTGCGCCTCCTTCACGATCTTCCCATGTTCGCTGATCACGCAGATCGCAGTCTTCGCCAGCGATACATCCAATCCGACAAACAGCTTCATCCCGCAGTCCTCCTTTGGATTTCGATACGGGAATGGCGCCAGCTTACCCTCGATTTTGCAACGGTAACGGGCGGGTCGCGACGCAGGCCCCGTTACGGCATCTCGTTCTTGTTCATAGCCAGAACAGGACGGTTGCGGCGAGGGCGACGGCTGGGCCGAGGCGACGGGAAAGAAACAGATCAGCGCCGAGACCACGATCTTGGGCGCCATGCCATAGCCCAGCCACAGCGTCAGCGCGAAGATCGGGATCATCTGCGAGACCAGCAGCAACGGGCGCAGCGCCGCAGCCAGCCGCCGGCAGGAGGCCATGCTCAGGGCCAGCAGACATCCGGTTCCCGCGCCAAGGGCCAGCAGCCCCGCCGCCAGATCCTGCATCGCCAGCCGCATCGCCACGTCCAGCGCCGCAAAGGTCTCGTCCAGCAGGATGACGGCGCGGCCCTCCATCAGCGTCCGGGCCAGCGCCACGCGCTGCCGCTGCCCGCCGGACAGCGCCTTAGGACGTCACCGGCATTACACCGCGCAGCGCAATTCTGGTAGGCAACGACTGTTGCGCCCTCCCGCAACCAAATTCCGAAACAATATCAAATACCTGCAGCCCCGACAAACAGCGGGGCTTTCGCACGTCCAATTCCCGTCAACGCTGAGTCAACGTTTGACGAGCCCCCATGCCAACGCTGCTTACGCCGAAACCCACCATGTTCAGCCGGAGGCGGCTCTCACCGCCTCCGGCTGTCTGGCTGTCTCGTACGACGCGAACCTGTGGCTAGTCCGATGGGTTTACCAGCGGTAGCCGACTTGGACAGAGCCGCCTAGGTCACTGTAGCTGTCGGAGTATTCGGTGCTTATAGCTCCATCGACATAAAGGCCATTCCCGAACGATTTTCCAACGCTGGCGGACAGCAAAAGTGAATCGGTGACGCCCTCTGCACTGCTCAAAGGAAACGAGACGTCGGGAACGGCAAGGAAGGAACGATCGCCTGCATCGTTTGAGACGAACTCATGCGCCCAAGCTGCCCGAAGACCAAAGGCCGGCCGAAGCCCGATCGCGTCAGCCGGAAACTCAAGTGCGACTCCGAGTTCAGATCGAACCGACCGCGCCGACTCCTCTTCGTAGCGCAGCGCGTAGGTGTCGACGCCAGAGGTCACGGTCTCCGAATAGGCGGGCGTCTTGATTGACTGGGCCCGGATCCCGGCGAAGGGCGTGAACCAACCCATCCGGTATCCGGCCTCGATATGCGCCGCGACGCTGTCTGATGTGGTTTCGCCGATGAATCTGTCGGCGCCGGCAACGGTCACCGTGCGATCCGTGGTGATATCGCTTCGCCCGACTGCCACGGCGCCTTCGACGTAAAAGGATTCGAGAGATCTCCGGGCACTCAGCGCCAGGAACAGGCTCTCGCTTTCGCCGGAGCCATTACTGTTCTCGAGATCGAAATCCGCCGTCGCAGAGGAAATGGCGATACCGAACGTGTCGGTCGAGTTCGGCGAATACAGCAGGCCAGCGGCGACCCCTCGATTGTTCGTCGTCATCTCGCTCGCACCCACGGAAGCGTCAGCGTCGGTCACGCTCTGCGAACCGTAACCCGAGGCCCACATGTTCCACTGAGATGCGGCGGTCATGACTGGGCTGTAAGCAAGCGCCGGCGCGGCGATGGCCGGTTCTGCCGAGCCATATTTGCCGGTGTAGACTTCGTTGATCTTTTCACGAACCAAGCCAATCGGCATGCCGTCATTGGGCAGGGCCGTGGCACTGCGAGGCGCTGCTGTCGCGGGCAGGGTCGTCCGGCCAGCCTGCTGCATGACCGTATCAAGGAAGTCGTCCATCGACTGCATGACCATCGGCGTCACGCCATTTCCCACCTCGCCGGAGAGCTGCGACAGGGTAGCGGCCAACTCGTCGCCGGTCTGTGTCGCGGCAAGGATCGCAAAGCTGGCCGGAAGCACGCCTCCCCCTGCAACGAATTCCGAAAGGGCGCTTGCGACTGACTGTTCGTTGTCCGTCAGGTCGACATCGACAGGGTCCGGATCGAAGCCCACCCCCGCCAAGGTGCAGATGCTGATCGTGTTGGTATCGAGCGTCACAGAGCCGTTGCGCGCGAGCACTGCCCCGCAATCCACCGTGGCGGCGGTGTTCAGCGTGATGCTTGTCAGCGCCACGATCTGGCCGACCATGTCCGCCGAAGTGTCCAAGGTCGCCGAGCTGCCGACGCGGAAGAACACGTTGCCGCCCTGCGCCCCGTTCTGAAGCACGATGCTGGAGCCGCTGCCGGCTGTCAGCGTGGTCCCGACATTGATGATGAAGATCGCGTCAGGATCACCGCCACCATCGAGCGTCAGGGTTCCATTCGTGGAAAGGCCAGCAGAGGTGTCGAAGTTGTAGACGCCCGCGGTCAGCGTCATCCCGGCAAGGTCCTGGCCGGTAAGATCACCCCCTGCGGAGGTTGGGCGGCCAGCGAGGGCGTTGTAAAGGGTGGTCAGATCGCTCTGAATTCCTTGTGCAACAGCGTCGGTCAGAAAGGTTTCGCCAGTCTGGGTGACCGAGCCGCTTCCGGTATAAGCGGTGCCGGGACTGAGAGCGATATTGCCATTTATCGTAGTCGGCCCGGTGTTGGTAATGGTCTGACCGGAAACTACTGCGAAGCTCGGCAAATCTTGGGCTGCGCTTGGTGCGATATATAGCGAGCCTAGCGGAATAGCGGCCGCGGCGGCACAGAAATAAAACCGAAGGGACTCGGACATTCGATACTTCTCCAAGAATAACTGGAAAGTCGGCTCAACCCAAACGGGTGCCGCTCCCTGAAGCTAGCTCCGTTCGCTGGCTTAAATAGGGAGCCCTGAAAATAGTCTGAGAGCGCGAATATGTGTCTCATTTCGGCAACGCAGCCTTGAACATGAGAACCCGCGCTCGCCGGCAGAAACGACCAGCCAAGCTCCTGCGGCCTCATCATTTCACGCTTGCTTCTTGACCAAGACTTGACGCGGACCAGCGGCTCACGCCTCTCAAGTGACCGCTGCATGGGCTGAGCGGCAAGAAGGGCATCTGCGGACCGGCCTGGTTGATGCGCCACTTCGGCAGTGAATTTTGCGCATGTGGTGCCAGCTATCCCTCATGCCCCGAATGCAGGGACGGCTGGCTGGTAGAGCGCGCCGGCACGGATGGTTCGTGGCGGCCCCGTTAATTCCGCCCTTGCCCATGGGTGGAAGCCTAGCGACCCGTCAGGAGTTCGTGAAGTGATAGCGGAACCGGTCCCCATCGGCTTCGACGCGCCCCGCGGTCGGCGCGGGGAAGTGGTTTGGCAGCAACAGCGCAGCGCTCTGCGCCGCTTCCGACAACAGGCCACGGCGCGCCAGCCGCGCCTGGTGGGGATCCCAGCAGGCGGTGGTCGACCAGTCCGGCTCGCGGCATTGCAGCAAGTGATGCGCGAGATCTCCGAGGATGATTGCTTCTTGCCCGCGAGAGGTGATCCGCACGCAGTAATGGCCCGGCGAGTGACCCGGTGTCGGCAGGATCGACACGCAATCGTCGATCCGGTGCGCGCCCGTGACCAGATCCGCCTGCCCAGCCTCGACCACCGGCAGGCAATTGATCTGCCAGACGCCGTTGCGCTGGTTCGGAGGCACGATCCCGGTTCTGGCGATCTGCTGCCAATAGGCATACTCGCCCCGATCGAACAGGTACCTGGCCTTCGGGAAGGTCGGCACCCAGCGGCCCTTCTCCAGCCGGGTGTTCCAGCCGGTGTGGTCGAAATGCAGATGGGTGCACAGGACATAGTCGATATCCGCCACGGTCAGGCCCAGCAGGTGCAGCCCGTCGAGCCAGGGCTGCGTATCCCAGGGGATATCGAACTTGTCCTGGCCGATGCAGGTGTCCACCATGATGATGTTGCGCGGGGTGCGCAGCACGAAGCTCTGGAAGGTCAGCACGATCCGCTCGGACTCGGCATCGTAGAGCCAGTCCGGCATCTCGGCCATATGCGCCCGCGCCAGATCGGGCTCGCATCCGATGAAGAAATCCCAAGGCCGCTGCGACAGCTTCTGATGTTCAAGGACCGACGAGAACGTGACATCGCCAATCCGGATCGTCTCCATGCGCTGCCTCTTCGCCTGCGGGGGTCGGGGCAACTAGACAGCGGCCGCGCCGCGGCGGCAAGAGGCAGGGGTAAGGCATTTCAGCAAGTGGAACGGGCCGCGAGCCGGGTTGCCCGGCAGCGCCACAGCGACAAGGATGCTGGCGAACCCATCAAGAGGCATCCATGCACCTTTCGCTGACCGCCTGGTCGTTTCCCCGTCTCACCCTTGCCGAGTTCGCCGGCGTGGCCAAGGCGATCGGCATGGCCGCCATCGACATCAGCAGCCGACACCGCACGGGAATCGACAAGGCCGAGATGCTGGCCGATCCCTTGCTGGCCGCGTCGCGGGTCCGCGCGCTCGGGCTGCCGGTCAGCAACTATTTCCATCACTTCGGCGCCGATCCCGTCGCGCGTAACCCGGCTCTGCCCGGCAGCATCGACGCGAACCTGCGCGATCTGGAACAGGTGCTGACCTTTGCCGACGCGGCCGGCATCCCGACGGTGTTCTTCCTGGCTGGCGCAATCAACGCCGGCCAGTCCCGGCGCGATGCGCTGGAGGCTTCGGTCGAGAGCCTGCGCGCCTTCATGGCCCTGCAGCCGGGGTTCAAGGCCCGGATCTGCATCGAGCCCGCGGTGCGGTCCAGCGCCGAGTCCCCCGATGATGCACAAGAGCTGGTGGACCGCACCGGGGTCGCGCTGGCGCTGGATTACTCGCATTTCATCTGCTTGGGCTATACTCAGCAGCAGGTCGATCCGCTGGTGAAGCACGCCGCGCATGTTCATCTGCGTCAGGCGTGCCCCGGGCAGTTGCAAGCGCCGTTCGACATGGGCACGCTGAACTTTCCCGCTATCTTTGGGGCGCTGCGCGAGGCCGGCTATGGCGGCGCCCTGGCGATCGAATTCATCCACCGCGCCTTCACCAATGCCGTGCCGGACGACGTGATGACCGAGACGGTGCTGATGCGCGATTGTTTCAACGACTGGGCGGCAGGCGACGCAGGCTGAACCCCAGGCAGACGGAGCCGACGTCATGGACCTTTCCACCCGCAGCGCGATCTCCCGGCATCTGGAGGAGAAGGTCATCGCTTACTGGCATGATGTGGACTTCAAATGGGGCGAGGGTGCCGCCGCGCATTATACGCCCGATGCCGTCTTCGTCAGCCCCAATGCCAGATACGAGGGGCGTGCGCAGATCGCCGAATTCTACGCTTGGCGCAAGGATCGGGGCGATCGGGTGAACGTGCATCTGGTCAGCAACTTCCATCTTCACACTCTGGATGAGGATCGCGCTGCAGTGCATTGGATCTGCACGCTTTTCGCCGAGGATGGCGCAGCCCCGCAGCCCTCGGCGCCGCCCATCGCCATTTCGAGGGTGGAAGACCTGTTCCTTCGGCAGCCGGACGGTGCCTGGCTGTGCCATGAGCGGCGCTGGCACACGCTGTTCCGCGGCGGCACCAGGACCACCGCCCTGTCGCCCGCCGAGATGGCAGAGCGCATGGCGCGCAAGGGCGGCTGAGGCCAAGGCCCCGTTCCGCATGGCGAAATCCGGCTGCCGCGGGATCGACGCCCCCGGGGGCGGGTGCTCTGCTGCCCGTAAGCATGACGGGACAGAGGGGAGCCAGATGCAGAAACGTGCCTTCGTGACCGGGGCCGCCGGTGGGATCGGCGAGGCCATCGCGCGGCGCCTGGCCGGGCAGGGATACGCCGTGGCCATGGCCGACGTGAACCCGCAGCTGGCCGAAGTGGCCGCCGGCATTCCGGGGGCGGTGCCCGTGCTTCTGGATGTGACCGACCGCACGGGGTTGCAGCGCGAGATCGACGCCTTTGCCGCGGGGGGGCTGGACCTGATGGTGAACAACGCGGTGATGTTCCACTATGCACGCCTGACCGACACGCCGGCCGAGGTCATGGACATGATGATCGACGTGGGGCTGAAGGGCGCGCTCTGGGGCACGCGGGCGGCGACCCCGCATCTGATCGCGCGGGGCGGGGGCTGCATTCTCAACCTGTCGTCGATGGCGGTGTTCATCGCGATCCGCGAAACGCCGGTCTATTCCGCCATCAAGGGCGCTCTGGATGCCTTCACGCGGCAGCAGGCGATAGAGCTTGCGCCCTTCGGCATCCGGGTCAATGCGCTCGCGCCCGGGACCGTGCCGACCCCGGCGACAAACCGGCGCATTGATGCGGATGGCTGGCAGCTGCGGCAGGGCCGCTCGCCGCTGCGGCGGGTGGTGATGGCCGACGACATTGCAGAGGCGGCGGTGTTCCTTGCCTCGGACGCGGCGGCCAGCATCACCGGCATCACGCTCAAGGTGGATGCGGGCGCCACGATCGCGGGGCCCGGCTGAAGGCGAGAAAGCATCCGGCCGGCAGCCCGAGGCGCCGGCCGGATCGTGTCAGTTGCTTGCGGCCAAGGCGCGGAACTGGGCGTCACGCGTCTCGATCTGCTCGATCAACGCCGCCTCGCCCAGGTTGACGGGCTCGTTGTCGTACTTGTCGGTCAGCTCCTTGAACTCCGGCGACTTCACCGCAACGTCGATCACCTCCTGAAGGCAGCTCTTCAGCGCCGGGTCGAGGCCAAGCGGCGTGGTGAAGGTCGTCGCGCTGACGATCGGGATCGCGGTGGCGCCTTGCTCTTCGAGCGTGCCCGAGTCGGGCGCATAGGGCAGCCTGCGGTTGGTCAGCGAGGCGATCTGCTTCATGTTGCCGTTCTTCAGCTCGGGAATGTGCAGCGTCGCCTGCATCGTCGCATCCACATGCCCGCCAAGCGCCGTCATCATCGATTCCGATGCGCCGGCCCCCTGGACCGCGACGAGGTTGACCCCGTATTGCTCGGCAAGCTGTTCGACCACGAGCTGCTGGTTGAACCCGGCCAGCGACACAGTCGCCATGCCCTTTTCGCGCGCATACTCGACAAAGCTTGCGATGTCATCGAAGGGCGCGGTCGACAGCGCGACGAAGCTGTTCCAGCTGTCCATCGCCGAACCGAGGAACTCGAAATCGGTATAGTGATAGCCCATGTCGCCGTTGGACGGGTTCCAGACCATCGACTCGCTGCTGCCAACGCCGATGTGGTAGCCGTCGGCGGGCATGCTCTTGAGCGACAGGTTCATCACGCCGCTGGCGGCGCCGGGCTTGTTCTCGACCACGATGGTCCAGCCCTGAGCCTTCTCGATCGCCTGCGCGATGCTGCGACCGATGGCATCGGTCCCGCCCCCGGCCGCGAAGCCGACATAGAAGGTGATGGGTTTCGACGGATACCCCTCCGGGCAAGTCACCTCCGCAGTGGCTGCGGTGCCTGCCCCGAGGGTGACCGCCCAGGCGGCGGCCGTGACGGCCGCGACCCTGCCAAGTCCCGGGCCTGGGGTTTTCGTTCTGCGCATTTCCTCTCCTCCCAGATGGCAAGGGCGAACGCCCGCCGCTTGCGACTGCGACTAGGCCATAACGCAAGGGAAAGGGCCAACCGCCCCGCGGATGGATTTCATCTGTTGAAACCCTGGCGATGCGCCACATCGCCGGGACTGCACTTTTGATAACTCGTCATGATGGCTGTGCGGGCAATCCCGTCCGGCCGGCTTGAGGCGGTCCCATGGCGGACCTATCGTTCATGGGCCCAAGAAGACGGCGAAAAGGCGTCCGGGGCAGCAAACTGGGAGGAGACCGCAGTGACACAACCCTTATCAACACCAATACCGGGCCGTCGGTCCGTGCATGTGAAGGACCTGCTTTCGGGCGGCTTCTTTTGCGGAGTCGCCATTCTTTACGGCTCTATCGCGCTACGGGACCTGCCGGTCGGGCAGGTCTTCAACATGGGCCCCGGCTTCTTCCCGCTGGTCCTGTGCGGGCTGCTGATGCTGATCGGGGGCGCGCTTGTGCTGCGCTCGCTATTCGCGCAGCAAAGCGAGGCGTTTGAGCCGGTGCCGTGGCGGGCAATCGCGCTGGTTTCGCTCGGGATCATGGTCTTTGCGCTGCTGCTCGATCCGCTGGGGCTGCTGCTTGCGGTGTTCTTCGCCACGCTGGTGGCGTCCTTCGCGGCGCGCAAGGCGAGGCTGCTGCCCTCGATCCTGGCAGCCGCTGCCATCGCGGTCTTTTGCGTCGGTGTCTTTGTGCTGGGGGCGCAGATGCAGGCCCCGGTCTTCGGTTCTGTGTTCGGAGGCTGAGAGCGTGGACCTGATCGCCAACCTGTCGCTGGGCTTTACGGAAGCCTTCCTGCCCATCAACCTGTTCTTCTGCTTTGTCGGCGTGCTTCTGGGCACCGTGATCGGCATCCTGCCCGGCATCGGGCCGCTTGCCACCATCTCGATGCTGTTGCCGCTGACCTTCGGGATGGAGCCGACCACCTCGCTGATCATGCTGGCGGGTATCTATTACGGCTCGCAATATGGCGGCTCTACCACCGCCATCCTTGTGAACCTGCCGGGCGAGGCCGCATCGACCGTCACCACCATCGACGGCTATCAGATGGCGCTGAAGGGCCGGGCGGGCACGGCGCTGGCGGCGGCCGGGATCGGGTCCTTCGTCGCCGGCTGCGCCGCAACCGTGCTGATCGCGCTGGTGGCCAAGCCGCTGACCGCAATGGCGCTCAGCTTCGGGCCACCCGAGTATTTCTCGCTGATGGTCATCGGGCTGGTGTCCTCGATCGCGCTGGCCTCGGGCTCGTTGCTCAAGGCGCTGGGGATGATCGTCTTCGGGCTGTTGCTGGGGCTGACCGGCATCGACATCTACACCAACAAGCAGCGATTCACCTTTGGCAGCATCGAGCTGCTGGACGGGCTGAGTTTCGTGGCCATCGCGGTCGGCGTCTTTGGCATCGCCGAGATCATCCGCAACCTGCAAAGCACCGATGGCGTGCCGCCAAGGCTGGCGCAGGTTGGCCGGATCTGGCCGCGGCTGGATGACCTGCGCCGGATGATCGCGCCGACCCTGCGCGGCACGGCCATCGGCTCGGCCATCGGCGTGCTGCCGGGGGGCGGGGCGATGCTGGCCGCGTTCATCGCCTACAACGTCGAAAAGCGTGTCTCGCCCAACTCTGCCGAATTCGGCCATGGCGCGGTCGAGGGGGTGGCGGCGCCGGAGGCGGCAAACAATGCCGCGGCGCAGACCTCGTTCATTCCGACGCTGACACTGGGCATCCCTGGATCGGCGACGATGGCGATGATGATCGGCGCGATGACGATTCAGGGGGTGACGCCGGGGCCCAATGTCATCACCAGCAACCCGGCGCTGTTCTGGGGGCTGATCGTGTCGATGTGGCTGGGCAACGCCATGCTGATCATCCTGAACCTGCCGCTGATCGGCGTCTGGGTATCCTTGCTGAAGGTGCCCTACCGGGTGCTGTTCCCGGCGATCATCGCGTTCTGCTGCATCGGCGTCTATAGCGTGTCGAACAGCGTGTTCGGGGTCTATCTGGTGATTGGCGCCGGGATTCTCGGCTATTTCCTGTCGCGGCTGGACTGCGAATGGGCGCCGTTCGTGCTGGGCTTCGTGCTGGGGCCGATGCTGGAACACCAGCTGCGCCGGTCGATGCTGATCTCGGGTGGCGACCCCTCGGTCTTCGTGACACGGCCGATCAGCGCAGTGCTGCTGCTGATGGCGCTGGGGCTGCTGATCCTCGTCAGCCTGCCCACGACCAACAAGAAGCGCGCAGAAGTGTTCACCGAGGAGGTGTGAAGGCGGCGGGGGCGGCTCCGGCCGCCCCTGACGGCCGATCAGGTGAAGTAGAGTTGCAGGGGCGTGCGCCCGCCGATGGCGTGGCGCATCGCGGCATCCGGCACCCAGCGATGCAGCGCGGCGATGGCGTCTGAATAGCTCACCTGCCCCTCGAAGCCGGCAAAGGGCCAGTCGCTGGCCCAGACCAGCCGCTCCCACCCGCCGGCGGCAACCAAGGCGGCGGCGCATCTGTCGGCAAGGCCCGGTTGCGTGAAGCGGAAGCCGGCGGAGAGCTTGACCCAGGTCCGCCCCCGCTCGACCGCGGCGAGAACCGCGCGAAAGCCCGGGTCGTCGACCCCCGCCGCGGTGTCGATCAGCCCGATATGGTCCAGCACCACCCGCACGCCCGCGGCCTCGATGGCGCGGATGGTGGCGTCGATCCGCTCTGGCCGGTCGGTCAGGTGGATGTGCCAGCCAAGGTCCGCACAGCGGCGCAGCAGTCGCCGGTAGTTTTCCGACCCAAGGTCGGGGGTCCGCTCCAGCGGGCGCCACAGGAAGCGCAGCCCGACAAAGCCGTCGTCCCGCAGCCGCTCCAGCTGATCAAGATCCCAGGCCGGATCGACGATCGCGGTGCCGCGCAGTCGCTTGTGGCGGCGCAGGGCGCGGCGAACATAGTCGTTGTAGGTGCCAAACAGGCTTGCGGCGGAAATCACGCCGAAGGTGACGCCATGCGCGTCGAGCGTGGCAAGGCATGTCTCGACCGAGGCGTCATGGTCCGGCCGGTGCCAGGCGGTCTCGGTCAGCGGCATGTCTGCCGTGTAGACATGGAAGTGCGAGTCCACCAGCGGGCCATCGGGCCGGGTCATGCTGTCTTCCCTTCGTCGGGCGCCAGCCCAAGCAGGCGCGCTGCATTGTCGGACGTGATCTGCCGGATCTCGGCGGCGTCGTAGCCGAGGGCCAGGCAGGCCTGCACCGCGGCACGGAACCGCCCGCCGGGGCCATCCTGCCCCGTCCGGCCAGGCACGAGGATGGTCTGTCGCGTGGTCGCCGCGGCGATCAGCGCCATCGGCACCTCGGTGCGCGTCAGGCAAGCGCCGCACTGCAGCCCGGCCTCAACGCAAACCTCTATGAAGGCGCCGAACAGCGCAAGCTCGCGCAGTTCCGTCAGGCCGATGGCCGCGCCGTCATTGACCAGCAGCCGGGTCACGCCGCGCTGCCGCGCCGCGAGGAACAGCGGCCAGATCTCGGCGACATGCAGCCCGCCGCTGCACAGCACGGCGTCATGCGCGGCGACGAGGTCCAGGATCTGCCTGACCTCGTCACGCAATTGGCCATCGGCCCCGATCACCTCCAGCGCAGGGGCGTGCGGGGCGGGGGCCTGCACCCGCCACCCCCGCGGCGGCGCGCTGTTGCGGATGCGGTGGGCAGCCGAGACGGTTGGCATCGAGATCACCCGGCCCCCGAGCATCAGCTCATGCTCCACAGCGTAGGGATTGAGCCCGCCTACGGTGTTGTTCAGCTCGACTCCCGAGAGCAGGCTGATTGGACGGCCCGAAAATTCGTGCCGCCGCAGCGTCTGCACCAGCGGCGCGGGCGAGAAGTCAGGGTCCATGAACACGACGGCCCGCAATCCGGCCGCCTCGGCATCCCGCGCAAGATCCAGCAGGTCGCGGGCGTCGCCGCCGTGCAAGGGCCCGCCCTGGCCGCGCAGATCGACCGCGCCCCGCACCAGCGCCTGAACCGTGGTCTGCGTCGGCTCGATGTTCATGCGGACCATCCCCTGGGCGGCTGACTGTGGCAGCAGTTGAAACCGCCCGGCCGCGCTCGGCAGCAGCGCAGCGCCGGGGTTTCGCATCCTGAAACGTCAGCCAAGGAAGCGATCCATGTGCGCAAGGAACTCGTCCCGCCCCCGCTCGGGCCGGTCCAGCAGCAGGTAATGCGTGCTGCCCTTGGCCTGCCAATGCACCACCTCTGGCGCATGGTAGAGATCCTCGCAGAACACCGCCATGTCGGTGTCGCGGCAAAGCCCGTCATATTCCGGGTTCACGATGAACACCGGGCAATAGATCTGGCTGGCGTGGAACAGCTTCTGGCCTTTGGCGCCCATCAGGTACAGGTCTTCAAGCATCCCGTTCGGGCTGCGATACAGCGGCGGGTCATGCTCGCGCGAGCCGGGATCGCCGTCCAGAAGCGCCTCGCGGAAGGCAACCACCATCGCCGGGTCGCGCCAGGCCGCCTTGTCGGCAATGGGGATCTGCTGGTCCCAGTGATGTTCCAGCATGTCGATCCCGTTGAAGGTGTAGTTGCCGAACCGCTTCTGGTTGAAGCGGCCGGGCTGGTCCGGGTCATCCCATTGCGAGCCGATGGTGATCGAGGCGTGGTCGGCAGTGCCGCCATAGATCATGCAATAGAGCACAAGGTGGCTGACCTTTTCGGGATGCAGCGCGGCATACATCGCCGTGCAGGTAGCACCGACGCCCCAGCCCAGAAGCCCGACCCTGGCCTGCCCCGTCGCCGTGCGCAGATGGTCCACCGCGGCATCCACGTCGCGGGTGATCTCGATCGTGCGGATCAGCGGGCGGGTGGGTTGCGGCGGCTCCTCCATCTCGGCCGGCCGCTCCGAGCCGCCAAAGCCGCGAGCGTCGAGGATGTAGCAGACATGCCCCGCCGCGGCGAGATCGGCGGCCAGCGAGCCATGCTCGACTGGAAGGTCGAACTCGCTGATCCCCGGAATGCGGGTGCCGTGCAACAGCAGCATCGGCGTGCGATGCGTGCGTTCCGAACGCAGCTCGCGGACCCTGACGGTCATGCCGTCCGCCGTCCGCAGGTGAAAGTCGCGCCTGGTGATGCCCATTGGCCCCTCGCTTGATCTGTTGCCCCGGCGCGAAGCAGTCTGCTAGTGCACCGGCTCTTGCGCGGCCTGCATGGCCGCCTGCATCCGGGTGACGTTCTCGCTGATGCCCGCCGCCGCGGTCTGAAGGTTCGGAACATAGCGTTCCACGATCTCGCTGCGCTTGACCGCGCTGGCGTAGTAGGTCAGCCCGATGGTCCCCAGCACCCGCTCTGATCCGTGTTCGTAGATCGGCACGGCAACGCTGGACGAGGCCTCGGGCCGCACCGCGCGCTGCCGCTCGGCGAATTGCTGCTTGCGGGTCATGCAGATCATCGCCTCGATCGCCTCGGGCGCCGCCATCTGGTCTTCGTCGGGATGCGGCGAGGTGGCCAGCAGCCGGTAGATCAGCTTGCGCTCCTCGGCCGGGCAGAAGGCCAGGTAGGCGCGGCCAAGCGCCTTGGTGATGAGGCCGAGGCGGGTGTAGATCAGCCCATGATAGGGCGCGATCGGGCTGTCGCCGCTGGTGGTGTAGCAGACCAGCATCGCGTTGCGGTCCAGCACCGCGATCGCCGCGGGCCAGCTGAACATCCGCGTCAGCTCCTGCGCCCAGGGGCGGCCGGCCTCGACCACCTGCGGCGCGCCGTGGAACCCGCAGCTGAGCTCGCCGACTTGCGATGTCACCTGATAGCCCTTGCCGCGCGTGTCGCGCGCCACATAGCCGGCGGCCATCATGGTTTCCAGCAGGCGGACGATGGTCGGCTTGGGCAGGCTGGTCAGCCGGTGCATGTGGTCGATGGTCGAGACGCGCTGACGGTTGAGTATGGCGAGCAGTTCGAGGGAACGCATCACCGAGGTGACCGGTTCGTAGGATGCCATGATTTTCCTCCCAGAAATCATCAGCAGGATCGCGCCTCGACAGGGTCGCGGCAAGACAAACCACGGCGGATCACGCGATCTTCTCCCATGTCAGGTCGCGGTACTGGACGATGCCGTCGATCTCGACCGGCGGCGCGGTCAGGATCACGCGGTTGCCCTCGAAGCGCGCGGGACGCACCTGGTTGGTGCCCACGCGCGGCGGGGTCGTCGGGGTGGAGCAGTCCACGGCCGTCACCAGCGTTGCGCCATCGAAGCGGTAGGTGCCGGCATAGGAGGTGTATTCCCGCCCTGCCATGCCTTCGGGCAGGTGCTCGCGCCCGTCGCAGATCACCACCATCATCCGGTTCTGATCGGTGAAGGTGATCAGGCCCATCTTCTGCGGCCCATAGGAGGGTGGAAGCAGGTTGCCGTCCGCGTCCTTGTTGGTGATGTCCACGAGGCGCCAGACGCCGACAAGATCATGCACTTTTGCGCTCCTTGCCCAAGGTATCGGGGGTTCTGATGAAGGTGTAGGCGGCCGGGTCGGGGCTGCGGGTCATGTGCCAGTAATCGACCAGCGACCAGGGCGAGTTGGTGGTGACCCGGCCGCTGGCGTTCTTGTACCAGTTGGTCACGCCCTCGAAGGCCCAGACCATTTCATCCAGAGTCGCATCGACGGAGGCGTTGTAATCGTCATGAGCCTCGGCGGTGCATTCCATCGCGTCATGGCCGCCTTCGATCAAGGCCGCGAGGCAGGTGGTGATATAGTGCACCTGGCATTCCGCCTGAAAGATGATGCTGCCGCCATGGGCAAGGTTGGTATTGGGCCCATAGGTCAGGAACAGGTTGGGAAAGCCCGGCATGGTGATGCCCAGATAGGCGCGGGGATTGTCGTCGCCCCAGATGTCGCGCAGGCGGATGCCGCCCTTGCCGGCGATGTCCATCGGATACAGCATCCGGCTGGCGAGGAAGCCCGTCGCATAGATGATCACGTCCACCGGATACTGGCGCCCCTCGCGGTCGATGATCCCGCCCGGCACGATCTCGGCCACCGGGGTGTTCACCAGTTCGACCTTGTCGCGGCGCAGGGTGCGGTACCAGTCATTGTCGCGCAGCGAGCGCTTGCCATAGGGCGGGTAGTCGGGGAGCACCTTGGCGAAAAGGTCAGGCCGGTCGCCCACCTCTGCCTCGACATATTTGGTCCACTGCGCGCGGATCTCTGCATTGCGGGCCGAGATCGAGCCCGGCTGATGCCAGCTGCGGTCGATCTTGAGCAGCGGGTAGACCCCGTCGCCATAGGCCCAGAACAGCATGAACCGATACCAGCGCGCGTAGAAGGGCACGTTGGCCAGCACCCATTTGACATTTTCGGTGACGGTGTTGTGGTAATTGTGGCGGGGCAGCACCCAGGGCGCCGAGCGCTGGAAGATCGTCAGACGTCCGACATCGTCGGCAATGGCGGGGGCGACCTGCATCCCGCTGGCGCCGGTGCCGATCATCGCCACCGACTTGCCGCGCAGGTCTATGCCATGGTCCCAGCGGGCGGTATGCATCGATGGGCCGGCAAAGCTGTCCAGCCCCTTCAGCGGCGGATAGGCCGGCTGGTTCAGTTGCCCGACCGAACTGATGACGGCATTGGCAACGACGCGCCGCTGGCTGCCATCGGCCTGCCGGATCGTCGCGTGCCAGACGGCGGCCTCCTCGTCATAGGCGAGCGCCTGCACTTCCTGGTTCAGGTGAACATGATCCATCACCCCGTGCTTGCGGGCGCAATCGCGCAGATAGTCGCGCAGTTCGGGCTGCTTGACATAGTAGCGCGACCAGTCGTGGTTCAGCTCGAACGAATAGCAATAGAGGTGGTTGGCGCTGTCCACGCCGCAGCCGGGATAGGTGTTTTCGTGCCAGACGCCCCCGACATCGTCATTGCGCTCCACGATCTCGAAGGCGATCCCGGCCTGCTTCAGCCGGATGCCGGCACAGATGCCTGACGCCCCCGCCCCGATGACAAGCACCTTGAACCCGGCGGCCCGCTCTGCCGTCTCGGCCCCGGCGGCGGCCAGGGGCGCTGGGGGAGTGCGGAAGCCCAGATCCTCCATCAGCATCGGCATGTAAAGCTCGGAGATATCCTCTTGTACGAAGGCGGTCATCATCCGGTGCAGCACCGACGGCTCCACATGGTCCGGCGCGGGGCCGCCGCGCGTCAGCCGCTCTGTCAGGCGGTCCAGCAAGGCATCGACCATCTCCGGTGGCAGCGAATGGGTGAACTCGCCGGGCCGACCCAATAGCGGAGCATGGCTGTCCAGCAGGGACAGATCGCCCGTGAGCTGGACCAGAACCATCAACAACACCGGGATATCCGCATCGCGCAGCGCCGCGCGGACAAGGGCGGGGTCGTGGTCTAGGGGCAATGTGGTGGTGCTGGTCATGTCCGTCCCTGCCGAGTTTGAAGCAGGACAATGCCTAGCCGCGGGGGCAGGGCGGATCGCGCCCCGTCTTGGCGAATTTCATGTGGTGAAACGCCGGGGGCCAAGGGCTGCCGGATCAGCGCGGATCGGGTCTGCTGCGGTCAGGCAGCCCGGAGGCAGAAATGGACCAGACCGACCCGCAATCCAGCCTGATCGACGATCTTCTGACGGGGGCGGTCGATCTGCACTGCCATTCCGGCCCCTCGATCATGGAGCGCAAGCTCGATCATCTCGAGCAGATCCGCGATGCCGAGGAGGCGGGGCTTCATGCGGTGCTGTTCAAGGATCACTTCTACCCGAACGCGCCGGTGATGCAGGTGCTGGGGCGCTACCGGGCGGGCCCGCGGCAGCTGCACCTGCTGTCGGGCGTGCCGCTGAACAACCAGCTTGGCGGGCTCAACTATCATGCCGTCGCGCGCGGGCTCGCCCTGGGCGGGCGCATGGTCTGGATGCCGACGCTTTGCGCGCGCAATCACCTGACGACGGCGTTCCGCTACAATCTGCACGGGCGGCTGGGGATGCGCCCGCCCGAGGCGCTGAGCGTCATCGACGACTTTGGGCGGCTGAGGGACGAGGTCAGGCCCATCCTCGACCTGATCGCCGAACATGACGCGGTGCTGTGCGGCGGGCACCTGCATGTCAGCGAGATGTACCCGCTGTTCACCGAGGCCAGGGCGCGGGGCGTGACGCGGATGGTGGTCAGCCACCCGACCTACTGGATCGAGGCCCGGCTGGACGATCTGGCAGAGCTGTCGGCGATGGGAGTCTACCTGGAGCACTGCGCCTGCATGTTGATCGAGGGCGCGTCGCGCAAGTTCGACCTCGATGCCCTGCGCAGCTACGTGGATGCGGCCGGCATCGAGCGGACCATCATCGGCTCGGATCTGGGCCAGACCTTCAATCCGCGGCCGGTGCCCGGCTTTCGCGCGGTGATCGCGCTGTGCCTCGAGCTTGGCTTCACGCCGCAGGAGGTGCGGCAGATGACCTGCGAGAATGCCTGCCGGCTGGTCGGGATCGAACCGCCCGATGACGTGGCCTACCTGGCCACGCCCGGCGCCGCGGCTATTGCAGGGTGACGCCGACATCCTTGATGATCGGCCCCCAGGTTTCCAGTTCCTTGCTGATTGTATCGGCCAGCCCCTGCGGATCGGTCGGGCCCGCCGTGATCATCAGCTTTTCCAGCGCCGCGATGGTTTCGGGCATGTTCAGATACTCGGTGACCGTGTCGTTGATGACCTGCACGGCCTCGTCGGGCATTCCCGCCGGCCCCAGCAGCGAATACCAGATGTAGGATTCGAAATCGATGCCGCTCTCCCTCAGGGTCGGTACGTCACCGGGCATCAGCGGGTTCCGCTCGGGGCCAAGCTGGGCGAGGTAGCGCACCGTGCCCTCCTGCACATAAGGCAGATAGGACGGCATGCTGTCGCTCGAGGCCTGGATATGCCCCGCCAGCAGGTCGGGGATCAGCGTGCCAGAGCCGGTATAGGGAATGATCTTCACGTCGATCCCGGCCTCGCGCTTGATATACTCCATGGCGACATGGCCGAGCCCGCCGACGCCGGGATGCGCCACGGAGACCTGCCCAGGATTGGCCTTGGCGAAGTCGATGAACTCCGCAAGGTTCGTGTAGGGCTGCTGCGCGCCCGCCGTGATCACCATCGACGAGGTGCCAAGCCGCATGATCGGCCGCAGATCGGTCTGCGGGTCATAGGGCAGGTTCGGATAGAGCAGCTTGGCATTGGCGGCGTTGCCGTTGGTAGCAAAAAGGATAGTGTAGCCGTCCGGTCTCGCCGTCGCCACGGCCTGCGCGCCGATCGTTCCCGAAGCGCCGGGCCGGTTCTCGACCACGACCGGCACCCCGAGCGCCTGCGTCATGTGCTCGGCAATCATGCGGGTGAACACATCGGCGCCGCCGGGCGGGAAGCCGATCACGATGGTGATCTGGCGCTCGGGATAGTCCGCCCGCGCGGCGCTGCCGGAGAACGGCAGCGCCAGCAACCCGGCCATCGCCAGAGCGGCGAATTTTGTCATTCGTTTCATGTGATTTCCCCAGATCCTGCGAAAGATGCGCTGAGGAATGCTAGCGCAATCGCGGGCCGGGGCGGGGGGTTTATCCCGCGATTTCAGTCGATGAAACAGGCCCATCCAGATTGAGCATCTCGGTGCCGTTACGCGCGATCATCGTGGTGATGTCATCGGGCGCTACCCCAAGGTCCAGCATCTGGCCCACGAAGGTCCGGTAGCCGTCGATCGGCCGGGCCGAACCCTGCAGGCCGAGGTCCGAGCCGAAAAGGGTATTCCTGGTGCCGGCGACCTCGATCAGGTGCAGCGCATAGTCCGGCTCGAACTTCTTTGCGCGGCCGGGGATGAACTGGCAGATGGAATGCTCCATCCGTGCGCCGAAGGACACAAGCGTGCGGATGTCGTCATCCGTGCAGCCGATCACATAGGTCGGATGGTTGACCATCATCTTCTTCAGCCCGCGGCGCTGGCCTTCCTCGAACAGCACGATCAGCTCTTGCGCGGACAGATGGCCGCCGGCCAGGATGACATCGGCCTCGGCGACCAGGTCCAGCACCTTCAGGGTGTCGTCGGTCAGCCGGCCATTCGCGTCCAGGACCGTCAGCGGGATGGGATCGAGCGCGCCCGCGACCTTGGGGAAGCCCTTCGCCTCGGTCGCCATCTTGGCGATGTGGTTGGCGGCGGAAAGCGTCGGCATCCACACGATCCTGGCGCCCAGCTTGACCGCATGATCGACGGCATGGGGGTTGATGCCGCCAGAGGCGTTGTTGAGCGCGATGCCCGAGAACATGCGGGTGCCCAGATCGGGAAACAGGGTTTCCAGGATGATCGCGTGCGGCGTTCCCAGATAGAAGTGGTCCTTGGTGACGACAGCGCGGAAGCCCGCGGCCGCTGCCTCCTGCAGCTGGTCGTGGTGATCGAGGATGCGCGGCATGACGGCGGGGCCGCTGTGGCAATGCAGATCGACGGCGCCGACCAGCAGCGCGGCGATGGCGGCATCGCGCTCGTGGCCGGTGAGGGGGGAGGAGGTCATGTCAGGCGTCCTTGCAGTCTGGCCCGGCTGTGGGCGGTTCCGGGTATTCGTCGGCATTCAGCACCCAGCCGGGCTGCTGCGAGAAATCCTGTCGTGGCGGGCAGAAGACGTCCACCAGGAAATTGGTCCCCTCTCCCACGGCCTCCGAGGTGTGGATCACCCGCGCCGGAATGACGGTAACCGAGGGCGAATGGCACAGCACATGTTCATCCTCGCGCCAGCTGTCGGCATCGTTGCCCCAGGGCCAGCGCAGGTGATGCACATAGCTGCCCTCGAGGCTGAGCGAGCATTGCTGGAAATCCGCATGGCTGTGCGGCGACAGGCTGCTGCGGTCGCGGGGGCCGCTGCGCGGGTAGATGTAGTTGATCATGAAATTCCGGCAGCGGAACAGCCGGCCAAGCCGGCCCGGCTCTGGCGGAATGTCCATCGAATAGGCGCGCAGCCGATAGCCGCCGACAGGCTCGGGCCAAGGCTGCAACGGCGGGACGTTCGGGTCTTCCTCGGTGCCCGGCGGACAGGCCGCGACAAGATCGGCGGCAGCGGTGCTGAAGAACTGCACGACACGCCCCGGCGCCGTGATCTCTATCTGGCTCGCCCCGGGCGGCACGATGACGATGGAATGGCCGGCAACCTCCAGCTGCTGCCCCTGCCATGCGATCGTGGCGCGGCTGCCGGGATCGGGCAGCAGCATGGCGAATTCGTCCGGCTGGTCCGCGCGGGTCAGGGCGGCGCCCGCCTCTGCCTCGGAATAGACGACAACGAAGTTCTGCGCGCGCGCATACCAGCTGCGCAGCTCCCCGGACTGCTGCTGCGGCGCGGTTTCGTAGAAGCGGGCATAGGTGGCGGCGGCAAGGTCTTGCGGCGATCTGGCCGTATCGGCGGCAAGCCGGGCGCGGGGGTCGGAAGCTACATACATGGGAAGGGTCCTGAACGGGTTGGCTGGATCATCGGCCGCGATGGTCCGACAAGGATTGCGTGGCGGCCCGGCGCAAGAAGCCGAGGTCCGAGCCGACAAGGAAGGACCGCGCCCCAAGCGCCTCCATCGCCGCGCGGTCTTCGGCGCTTTCGGCCACGGCAAGCAGCGGTTTGCCGGCGCGCAGGACCCCCGCCGCGATGGCCCGGACCGCCTCGACGACCCGCGGGGCAGAGGTCGCGGTTTCGCCCATGGCGACGCAGAGGTCGCCGCGGCCGATGAAGAGGGCGTCGATGCCCGGCACGGCGGCGATGGCGTCGATGGCGTCGATGGCCGCGACATCCTCGATCATGGCGATGCAGAGCACCTCTGCATCCTGCTGCGCGATGTGTTCGGCAACTCCCATCGACCCGTATCCGCCCGCCCGGCCGGTGCGCGAGAAGCCGCGGCTGCCGGGGCGATAGCGGCAGGCGGCCGCCACCGCTGCAGCCTTCTCGGCGCTGTCCACATGTGGCGCGAGGATCCCCGCGGCGCCGCAGTCGAGCACCCCAAGGATGTTCGCCGGCGATGCGGCATCGACGCGGACAAGGGCGGGCATCCGCTGCGCAAGGCCGGCCAGGATCACCGTGTCGATCGCCTGCCGGTCGAAGGGGGCATGTTCCTGGTCGATGACGATGAAATCGTAACCGACCGACCCGATCACCTCGGTGGTATGCACGGTGGGCACCTTGATGAAGGTGCCCAGCAGGCTTTCGCCCGCCTTCAGCCGTTGCGCGAAAGGGCGCGGCGCGCCTTGTAAACCGGTCATTCAGTGGCGTCTCCAGCAAGCGATGACTGCACGCTAGAGCGCGCTTCCGGGCAGGGGCACCGCGCTGTCGCCGGGTTTCGCGTGGTGAAATGCGTCAAGGAAGCTTTCGACGCCAGTGACCTCCAGCGGTCTAAGCGGGCCAACCGCAACAGCGAAAATCGGCGCAGGGAGGCCTCGATCTTGGGCAAGCTAGACGGCAAACGCGCCTTCATCACCGGCGCAGGCGGAGGCATCGGCGCGGCGATCGCGCGGCTTTTCGCACAGGAGGGCGCTTTGGTGGCGCTGGCCGACATCAATGGACCTCTGGTCGCCGAAACGGCGGCGGGCATTTCGGGGGCAAAGGCCACCACCGTCGATGTTCGCAACCGGGTCGCGGTGCATGCCGCGGTGGACGACTTCGCCGGGGAGGGGCTCGATATCCTGGTGAACAACGCGGTGGCGTTCCACTACGCGCCCCTGACCGAGATGCCCGAGGACATCATCGACCGGATGCTGGATGTGGGCATCAAGGGCACGTTCTGGGCGACGCAGGCGGCGACGCCACATCTGGTGCGGCGCGGGGGCGGCAGCATCATCAACCTGTCATCGGTTGCCGTGTCCTTCGCCATCAAGCACGCAGCCGTCTATGCCTCGATCAAGGGCGCCATCGACACCTTCACCCGCCAGCAGGCGGTGGAACTGGGCGTCCACGGCATCCGGGTGAATGCGCTGGCGCCGGGAGCCGTCGAGACGCCGGGGGCCAGTTCGGTCATTGATGCCGAGGGTTGGGAAAAGCGCCGTGCGATGACCCCGCTGGGGCGTCTGGTGACGGACTGCGAGGTTGCAGAGGCGGCGGTGTTCCTCGCCGGCGACTCGGGTGCAAGCATTGCCGGCGTGACACTCAAGATCGACGCCGGCATTACCATCGCCGGTCCGCGATGACCGGCGGCCCATCCATCGCCGCGACAATGGCGGCCGAGATCCTGTCGCTGCAACCGGATACCGTGCCGGATGCCGTGCTGGACAAGGCGGCGCTGTGCCTGATGGATTATCTTGCGGCGGCCTACGAGGCGCGCGACCTGCCGTGGAGCCGTCAGGCGCGTTTCCGGCACCGGGCTGCCGATCAGGGCGCCGCGTCGATCGGGCTGGGCCGCCTCTCGGCGCCGCAAGATGCCGCCTTCGCCAATGCCGTGGCCGCCCATGGGCTGGTGCGCGAGGACATGCATGTCGGATCGGTCGCGCATCTGGGCGTGGTGGTCTGGCCGGCGCTGCTGGCCGATCTGGCCCAACTGGGCCGGCCGGCCGCGGGCCGCAGGCTGCTTGCGGCAGCCGTCGTCGGCTATGAGGCAGGCGCGGTGCTGGGCACTTCTCTGATGACGGCGGAACTGGCACGCCTGTTCCGCCCGACCGGGCTGATTGGCCCCTTCGCGGCAGTGGCAGCGCTGTGCCATCTGCGGGGGCTGACGGCAGGGCAGACGACCTCGGCGCTGTCGCTGGCGGTCAACTGCGCGGCCGGGCTCAACCAGTGGCCGGCCTCGGGCGGCAGCGACATGTATTTCCATGCCGGGTTCGCGGCGCGCAACGCGCTTGTCTGTGCCGATCTGGCGGAAAGCGGCGCCTTTGCCACGCGCGAGATCATCGAGGGCGAGGCCGGGCTGTTCCGCGCCTTTGCGCGGCAGGAGCCTCGGCGCGTGCCGCCCCTGTTCGCCGGCGGGTTCGAGATGATGAAGGTCTTCCACAAGCAGGCGCCGGCCTGCAACTTTGCCCAGACCCCCAGCCAGGCGGCGCTTGCCGCGCGGCTGAAGGTGCCGGGCACCAGTGGCAAGGTCGCGGCGGTCCATATCGAGGCGACCCGTGCCGCGCTGCTCTATCCGGGATGCGATGCGACGGGGCCCTTCGGCAACATGCTGGCGGCGAAGATGAGCATCCAGTTCGGCGTGGCGGCGGCGGTCGCACGCGGCAGCATCGGCGCGGGCAACTATGCGGATCTTGAAGATCCCGAGATCGCGCGGCTGATCGCGTCAACCACGCTGGCCGAGAACCCGGAACTGACGGCCGCCTATCCGCAGCGCCAGCCGGCGGCGGTGACGCTGGTCCTTCAGGATGGCACCCGGATCCGCGAGGCGCTGGACGATGTGATCGCAGCGCCGGCCGCGATGGTCAGGGGCCGGTTTGAGGCCGCAGCGGCCGAGGCGCTGGGGCAGGCCCGGGCCGCCGATCTGACAGCTTTCATCGACGCGCTGGCCGGCTCTGCCGACGCGCTCCCGCTCAATGCGCTGCAACTGCCGCGTATCCAACACTGACAGGACAGGATCATGGACCAGAAGACCTTCGACACCGGACTGGAAATTCGCAAGGCCGTGCTTGGCGCAGAGTTCGTCGAGAAAGCCCTTGCCTCGGCCGATGACTTCAACCGCCCGATGCAGGAGTTGACGACGGAATATTGCTGGGGTGCCGTCTGGGGCCGCGACACGCTGGATCGCCGCACCCGCAGCATGTTGAACCTGGCGATGATCAGCGCGCTGAACCGTCCGCACGAGCTGAAGATGCATGTGAAGGGCGCGCTGCGCAACGGCGTGACCAAGGAGGAGATCCGCGAGGTGCTTTTGCAGGTCGCCATCTATTGCGGCATCCCCGCGGGCGTCGATTCCTTCCGCACTGCCCGCGAGGCCTTCGCCGATCTTGATGCCGGCACCTGACGCCGAAGGAGTGCAGCGCGTGAGCGATCATCTCTATGAGGCCTATGCCATCGCCTATGCGCGGCACGACCGCGGCGCGGCGGAGAATTTCATCGGCGGCGATCCGCATAACGGGCCGATGCCGCTGAATTACTATGTCTGGGTGCTGCGCAATGCGCAGCGCACCGTAGTGGTGGATACCGGCTTCGACGAGCGGGGCGCCCGCCTGCGGGGCCGCACCATCACCAATCCGGTGCGGGACGGGCTGGCGGCGCTCGGCGTAGATCCGGGGGCGGTGGAGGATGTGGTCATCACCCACATGCACTATGACCATGCCGGCAATGACGGGCTGTTCCCGCGGGCCCGGTTTCATCTGCAAGACAGCGAGATGGGGTTCGCCACCGGGCGCTGCATGTGCCACGCGGGGATGAACCACCCCTACGAGGTGGAGGATGTGGTGGCGATGGTGCGCCGGGTCTATGCCGGGCGCGTCTGCTTTCACGCCGGCGACAGCCAGCTGTTTCCCGGCATCACCCTGCATCATGTCGGCGGCCATGCCCGCGGGCTTCAGGCGCTGCGGGTAGAAACCCGGCGCGGGCCCGTCGTGCTTGCCTCGGACACCGCGCATCACTTCGCGCATCTGCGCCAGCGCCGGGTGTTTCCCACGGTGGACAGCGTCGCCGATGTCTTCGCCGGTTATGACCGGCTGCAGGCGCTGGCCCCGGGTCTGGACCACATCGTGCCCGGCCACGACCCGCTCGTGACCCGGATCTACCCTGCCCATAGCAGCGCGACCGCCGGCTGGATCAGCCGGCTGGATGCGGCCCCCCAACCCCTTCCGGCCGAATAGGCGCGGATCGAACGACATCAGGAGTCTTTCAATGACCTCGCGTGAACTTGGTTTTGTCGGCCTGGGCCGCATGGGTGGCCCGATGGTGGCCCGCCTGCTTGCGGCCGGCCATCGCGTCACGGTGTTCGACACCGATGCCGGGGCGCGAGGCCGGGCCGAAGCGGCGGGCGCCGCGATCGCCGGCTCGCCGCAAGAGGTGGGCGACAGCGCAGACATCGTGCTGGTCAGCTTGCCCACGCCAGACATCGTGCGCACGGTCGTGCTGGGCGAGGGCGGCGTCGCGCAAGGCGGCCGCGTCCGCACCGTGATCGACCTGTCCACATCGGGCCCGACCGCGGCGGCGCGAATCAGCGAGGGCCTTGCGCCTGGCGGCCGCGTCTGGATCGACGCGCCGGTCAGCGGTGGCATCGCCGGGGCGACGAATGGCACGCTGGCCGTCATGGTCTCGGGGCCGTGCACGGCCTTCGAGGAAGCCGAAGAGGTCATCGCCACCTTCGGCCGCATCTTCTATGTCGGAGAGAAGGCGGGGCTGGCGCAGGTGGCCAAGCTGGCCAACAACCTGTTGGCCGCCGCAGCCATGGTCGTGTCGTCGGAGGCAATGGTGATGGGGGCCAAGGCGGGGATTGACCCGAAGGTGCTGCTCGACATCATCAACGCCGGCAGCGGGCGCAACAGCGCCACGCAGGACAAGTTCCCCAAGTCGGTGCTGCCCGGCACCTTCGACTTCGGCTTTGCCACCGGACTGTCCTACAAGGACGTGCGCATGTGCATCGACGAGGCCGAGGCGATGGGGGTGCCGATGGTTGCCGGCGCGATCATCCGGCAGATGCTGGCCGTGACCAATGCCAAGTTCGGCCCGACATCCGACTTCACCTCGATCTGCCGCGTGGTCGAGGAATGGGGCGGCGCAGAGGTGCGTGCCTGAACGCCAGAAGGAGACGAGGATGGAGATAAACCGCAAGGACATGGCAACCGGGGTGATCTTCCTCGGCTTCGCCGGCAGCTATGGCTACATGTCGCTTCAGACCATGCCGGTCGGAACCGCCACGCAGATGGGGCCGGGCTACTTTCCGGCGGTGCTGTCGGGGTGCCTGGCGATCACCGGGCTTGCCGTCATCGCCCGGTCGCTGCGCGGCGACGCGGAAACGCCCTTTGGGATCGTGCCCTGGCGTGCCATCTTCTGCCTCTCGGCCGCGACCATCGCCTTTGCGGCCCTTGCCGATGACCTCGGAATGCTGCCCGCCACCTTCCTGACCTCGTTCATCGCCTGCCTGGCCAGTCCGCGGATCGGAATTGGGCAGAACATCCTGACCAGCCTGTGCATTGCGGGCTTTTGCAGTGCGGTCTTTGGCGCCGCGCTTGGCGTCCCCCTGCCGCTGTTCGGCGAGCTGTTACGGCAATAGGAAACGAACATGGACGTTTTTGGCAATCTGGCACTTGGCCTTTCGGTCAGCTTCCAGCCGATCAACCTGCTGTATTGCTTCATCGGCACCCTGCTCGGCACCGTGATCGGCGTGCTGCCGGGGATCGGCCCGCTGGCGACCATCGCCATGCTGCTGCCGATCACCTTCGGACTGTCGCCTGAGGGGTCGCTGATCATGCTGGCGGGCATCTATTACGGCTCGCAATACGGCGGCTCGACCACGGCCATCTTGCTGAAGCTGCCGGGCGAGACGGCGTCTGCCGTCACCACCATCGACGGCTACCAGATGGCGCAGAAGGGCAGGGCAGGGGCGGCACTGGCGGGGGCGGCCATCGGCTCGTTCTTCGCCGGCACCGTGGCGACGCTGCTGATCGCGCTGGTGGCCAAGCCGCTCACGCTGCTGGCCTTCAACTTCAGCCCCGCGGAGTATTTCTCGTTGATGGTGGTCGGTCTCGTCTCGTCCATCGCGCTGGCGTCGGGGTCGATCCTCAAGGCGCTTGGCGTCATCTTCCTGGGCCTGATGCTGGGCCTGACCGGCACCGACGTCTATACTGGCGCCGCGCGCTTCACCTTCGGCGTGCGCGAGTTGCTGGACGGACTGCAATTCGTGGCAATCGCCGTGGGCCTGTTCGGCATCAGCGAGATCATGCGCAACCTTGAGCATCCGGACGGCGCGCCTGCCAGCCTCGCCCCCGTCGGCCGGCTGATGCCGACGCGCGAGGAGTTCCGGCGGATGGTCGCGCCCATGCTTCGCGGTACCGCGATCGGGTCCTTCCTGGGCGTGCTGCCGGGGGGCGGGGCGCTGCTGTCATCGTTCGTCGCCTATACGGTGGAGAAGAAGGTCTCGCGCCACGCCTCCGAGATCGGGCATGGCGCGATAGAGGGTGTCGTCGCGCCGGAATCGGCCAACAACGCCGGCGCGCAGACCTCGTTCATCCCGATGCTGGCGCTTGGCATCCCCTCGAATGTGGTGATGGCGCTGATGATCGGCGCGCTGATGATCCAGGGCGTGGTGCCGGGCCCCGGCGTCATCAACAACAACCCCACGCTGTTCTGGGGGCTGGTCGTGTCGATGTGGGTGGGCAACGCCATGCTGCTGGTGCTGAACCTGCCGCTGGTCGGGCTTTGGGTGAAGCTCTTGCAGATCCCCTACTCGATCCTGTTCCCGGTCATCGTCGCCTTCTGCTGCATCGGGGTCTATAGCGTCAGCAATTCAGCCTTCGGCGTCTATCAGATTGCCGTGGCGGGGGGGCTTGGCTACCTGCTGATGAAGCTGGATTGCGAGTTGGCGCCCTTCATTCTGGGCTTCATCCTGGGGCCGATGATCGAAGAGAACTTCCGGCGGGCAATGCTGATTTCCGGCGGTGACGCGACCGTGTTCGTGACCCGGCCTGTCAGCGCCGGGCTGCTGCTGGCGGCGGCGGTGGTGCTGTTCGTGGTCATGCTTCCCGCGATCACCCGCAAGCGCAAGGAGGTCTTCGTTGAGGAAAGCTGACCGCCTGCCCGCGCCCGATCCCGAGGTGGCCGCGCATCTGCAGCGGCTGGCCGAGGCGCAGATCCCGGCCTATGAGACGATGACCCCGGCCGAAGCGCGGCAGGCCATGGCGGCGCGGGCGATGGCGGCCGCGGGGCCCCGGGCCGAGTGTGAGGCGCGCGATCTTGTGGCGGCGGGCGGCATTCGCCTCCGGATCTACCGGCCCGCGGGCAGCGGCAGTTCATGCCTGCCGTTCCTGGTGTATTTCCACGGCGGCGGCTGGGTTCTTGGGAGCCTCGACACGCATGACGGGCTCTGCCGGGCGCTCTGTGCCGGATCGGGATGCGCTGTCGTCGCGGTGGATTACCGCCTTGCGCCCGAGGCGCGCTTTCCCGCCGCGGTCGAGGATGCCGAGGCGGCGGCACTGTGGATTCTGGACCATGCCCGCGAGCTGGCGCTTGATCCGGCCGCGGCCGCTGTGGGGGGCGACAGCGCCGGTGGCACCCTGGCGGCGGCGGTGGCGATCGCCCTGAAAGGCCACCCTGTACCCTTGCGTTTCCAGATGTTGCTCTATCCCTGCACCGACATGAACATGGACCGCGGATCTTACGCCGTGTCCTGGCCGGGTCTGCCGGTGACGGCGGCGACGATGCGCTGGTTCCGGAGCCACTATCTGCGCAGCCCGGCAGACCAACGGGACTGGCGAGCCTCGCCGATCCTCGCCGAAGACCTGGCGGGCCTGCCGCCTGCGCTGATCGTGACGGCCGGCTATGATCCGTTGGCCGATGACGGCGCGGCCTATTGCGAGCGGCTCCGCGACGCTGGCGTTTCTGCAGAGCGCTGGCACTTCGCGGGGCAGATCCACGGGTTCCTGAACCTCGGCTTGGCGATACCGTCTGGCCTGGCCACGATCCGCGACCTCGCCGCGGCACTGCGCGCGGCACTTGCAACATCGGGTGCAGCCTGAACGGATACCAGCCGAGGATGGCGCTGGGGACCACCCGCAGCTGGCCGCCGAGGCGGCCGACCAGATCCTAGACCTGCCAGCCTTCACGCGTCTGTGGTTGGTTCAGCCTTGCGGGGCAGTCCGGGCATATCCCTTCACAGGCCTTGCAGTAGCGATCGCCCCCGCCGAAGGACCAGTCGGCAAGGGTGCGGAGACGTTTTTTTCTTGGTCCAGCGGCAAGCCGCGCGCGACATATTGCGTCTGGAAGGCCTCGAAAACCGGCCAGATTTCCAGCAGCGCGTTGATGCCTTCGGCGGTGACGGGCACGATATTGCCCGCGTCATCGCCGACGCCCTGCCAATCCAGAACAGCACGTCGGGCGACGGCTTTTGCCATGGCCAGCGCCAGTGCCTCTTGAGAAGCACCTACCGGCAGCTTTTCGATTGCCGGGTCAGCTCGGGCCGAAACCATCAAGGCGGTGGTCAGGGGGCCGACCAGCAGGCGCAGGCCCGGGGCGAGGTCCAGCCATTCGGGCGTCGCAGTCAGGTTCAGTCGGATCATCGGTGAGCCTTGCAAAACAAAAGCGACGTGCCGGGGCACGTCGCTGGGGAGGGTGGTCTGTGGAAATGGGCGGCTGTCAGATCACTGGAGGCAGCATTTCTTGAACTTCTTGCCACTGCCACAGGGGCAGGGATCGTTTCGGCCGGTCTTGCCGGTGAAGACGCTGTTGAACGGATCACCGCTGCGGGGCATCAGGGATGACACGACGTTCAGGCGCCCTTCCGCCTTCCTTGCCAGGTACCATTGCGGCTGATCGCCCCGTTGAAGTGCCCGAAGCGTTTCAGGTCCAGATCGGCGGGCGGCGCTGCAGGTTCGCCGAAAGCACCCGTGGTCGTACCGACAGCCGCGCCCTGCGCCACCAGCCGCGCGGTCGCCCTCAGCAGACCGGACCTCTGCATCTGCCAGCTACGCCTGCCGACGATGAAGCCTTACGTCCAGCGTGGTGGCGATGCTGACCTTGCAGCCGGATTAAGGGCCAACCCGGGCCTCGCCTGCGATGGCTGGACGATTCGCTCCGTGCCAATCCAGACTGGGTGTGATAAGCGAGTGTCGACAGTCAGACTCGCACCTGCGGGCGCTGTCAGGCCGAGTGATGGCTCGCTTCGTGAGTCTCCGGTCCCTCAGGGCGCGTTCATGCCAGATAGCAGCGTTGTGCACTTCGAAGCGGCGAGTACTCTCGCTGTAGTAGTCTCGTCGATCGAGCCGCTGCTGCTCTTGTCCGCCGACCATAGGGTGATCGCGGCGAGCACATCTTTCTGCCGGACTTTCGGGATTGATGGCTCGACGGTCACAGGAAAGCGCCTTGGCGACCTGGGAAACGGCGAATGGGACATGGCCCGGCTTGCTTCGCTGCTGACAGCGACCGCTTCGGGAAGCGCGCGGATCGAAGCCTATGAAATCGACCTTCACCGGCCGAACCGGCCGGTACGCAACCTGGTCGTCAACGCCCAGACCCTCGTTGACGGCGACACGGATCACGTGCGGCTGCTGATGGCAGTGACGGACGTCACCGAGGCGCGCGCAGCGGCCCGGCTGAAGGATGACCTCATCCGCGACAATGCGATCTTGCTGCAAGAGGTCCAGCATCGGGTGGCCAACAGCCTTCAGATCATCGCCAGCGTCCTGATGCAAAGCGCGCGCCGCGTTCAGTCCGAAGAAGCACGCGGACATCTGCATGACGCCCACCACCGGGTCATGACGATCGCCGCACTGCAGAGGCAACTCTCGGCGACCAGTGGCGCCTCCCTCGAACTTCGTGCCTATCTGACGCAACTTTCGCAAAGCCTTGGCGCGTCCATGATCGACGACCCGGGCAGGCTTGCGATAGACGTGCGGGCTGACGACACCGTCGTGAAGGCGGAAGTAGCGGTCAGCCTCGGCCTGATCGTGACGGAACTGGTGATCAACGCGCTCAAGCACGCCTTTCCCGGTGGGGCCAAGGGCCTGATCGTGATCGACTATCGGGCGATGGGCAGCGATTGGACGCTCTCGGTTACCGATGACGGTATCGGGATGCCTTCGGGCGACGATGCGCCGAAGGCGGGGCTGGGTAGCGGGATTGTCGAAGCGCTCGCCAAGAACCTGGGATGCACGATCGAGGCGACCGACGCGCGCCCCGGCACTTCGGTGACGATCAGCCATCGAGAGACCGTCGATAGTGACGCCCGCATTCCAGAGGCCGTGTAGGAACTTTATTGGCTTCCGATAGCTATACCCGGCGTGTCACACGCGATCTCCGCAAATCTCGGGAACCTGATGCATAACGGCAAGCCGGTTGTCCTCGTCGTCGAAGACAGCCCGATCATTAGAATGGGTGCGGTGGATCTGGTCGTATCGGCGGGCTATGAAGCGCTCGAGGCGCGCGACGCGGATGAGGCCATCCGCATCCTTGAATCCCGCGCCGACATCGATCTGGTGTTCACCGACGTCCAGATGCCGGGAACGATGGATGGGCTCAAGCTCTCGCACTACATCCGTGATCGATGGCCGCCGGTAAAGCTGATCGTCGCTTCCGGAAATGCGATCCTTGAGGAGAGCAGCTTGCCCGCCGGCAGCAGGTTCTTCCCCAAACCCTACGACGATCATTCCATCCTGGACGTCATGGCGCGCATGCTTGCGAGCTGACGGGCGCTCCTTGGGCGGCGCGCCGACATCGTGAACCTCTCCGGTCACGGGACCTGCTTACTTCGCCACCAGCGCGCCGCGCTTGACCTGCATGACGCCGGTGCTGCCGCCCCAGCCGGGCGATGGGACAGTTTCGAGTTCCGAGAAGCTGGAGAAGGGACCGAGCGGTTCCGCAGAGCCAGCCAAGGTTTCCGACAAGGCGAGGCAGTGCTACAGATTGCCAGCAGGAACATTGTCCGCGTGCCACCCAGGAGGCGGTCCGATCACTTGAGCAGCGGGCCATCGTGGTCAAGATAGGTCTTGTCGAAATCCGCAAGCAGCACAAGCGCTTCGAGATCGTGAATCTCGACCCGTCCGTGCTGGAAGGTGACCAGCCCCTCCTCGCGCAGTTCGCGCAGGACACGGTTGACATGGACGGCGCTCAATCCCAATGCGTCAGCCAGCAGGTTTTGTGACAACGGGCAGGCGTAGCCCGAGGCGCTGCCAAGGCCTACCAACTTCAACCTCGAGCCCAATTCCAGCAGGAAATGTGCGGTGCGTTCCTTCGCATCGCGCCGGCCGATGCCCACCAGATGCTCCACCACCATCGCCTCGTCGCGCGATGCGGCCCAAAGCACGGCGGTGGCAAGGCGCGGTGTCTTGCTGAAGGTCTCCAGAAGGTCTGTCGCCAGAACCTCGGAAGCCTCGACCCTTGTCACAGGCTCGATGTTGTGGTCGGCCGTGCGGAACAGGACCGACCTCAATCCCAGAAAGTCGCCCGGAATCTGGAAGTCGACGATCTGGCGGGTGCCGCCCGACAGAAGCTTGTAGGAACACACCCATCCCGAAGCCAGAATATAGGCAGAGGGGTTCTTCTGCCCCTCATGCACCATGTCACGTCCGGCAGGAAAGACCTTGCGCCGAACGTGAAGTCTGTCCAGCAGGGCCATTTCCTCATCGGAAAGCGCGACGAAGGCGCCTAGCTTGCTGGCGAACGGGCTTCGGTTTGCCAAGGCTGGCGCTCCTATGGTGACTGGCAGGGTGGCGCAAGTTCGCAGAACGCGCCCGCTTGATCGGCTAAATTCCACGATGGTTCGACAAAACTAATCTGCCTCAACCCGACCCTACCACGGAAATGCAAAGCCTGTGCAGATCCCGTCGGCAGCTGGCGTTTCGTCCCCTGTTGTCAACCACTCCATACAAGGCCAGTTCCATGCCCCAGATATCAGACGTGTCCGGAACCGCAGCGCTCTCGATATGCGAGTCGCTGCTGCTCGCGCTCAACGACCGCAACATCCTGCCGGAACACGAGATTGTCGGCATCTTGCGCGATGCGGCGGCAGCCCATTCCAATGACGCCGGCGACGATGGCAAGGCAGAGCTTCACAGCGCCGTTGCCGCGCTGATCAACGGCATCCTTGCGGGCGGGAACTCTGTTCGCCGCAGATAGTTGTCGTCAGGCCAGCGAAAGCTGGCACCTGCTCCGGAACGGCTCGTCGCCCCGCGGTGACCAGTCTGCCGACATATCCCTGGGTTTCCGACCACTCCAACCGCGCTGCCGTTGACGTGCCGGGCGCATGTCACTGCGGCCCTGCCACCCGAAAGGAACCGTCATGAACTGGGATCAGATCGAGAACAACTGGGCCGCGATGACCCGCCGCGTGCGGCCCGATCTGCCCGCGAGGGCACCGTGCGACGCTGATACGGGCCGAGTGAACAATGACGCCGTCGAAGGTACGGCCGACCTGAACGACCGCGTGTCGCCCCCGCCCGTGCGTCACGGCGCGTGACCGCCCCGGGCGCGGCTCCGGGCGCGGCTCGGGGCTGGCATCTTCGCGCGCTCCGCGCCGCTGGCTGGCAGTCGCCCGCATCGAACCTATGGCAAGATACGGCCGTCATCCGCTCGGAACTGTTCGGGCCGGAACGGCTGGCGCATCACGCGCTGTCACTGGCCGCAGCGCAGGGTGTTGCGCAGCATCCCCGTCTGCGTGTCCGTCCGCTGCCCGCACGGGTCGAGGATAACGCGACGTTCCTGCTTGGCGCCTACCGCTCTTGCGCGGCGGCCTTGCAGGCCGGGCGCCCCATCGCTCCCGCTGCCGAATGGCTTCTGGACAACTTTCACCTTGTCGAACAACAGCTCCGCCAGATCGCCGACGACCTGCCGGCAGGCTATTATCGGCAGCTGCCGAAGCTGGCCGATGGACCCTTCGTCGGCTATCCGCGTGTGCTTGGCCTGACCTGGGCCTATGTCGCCCATACCGACAGCCTGCTGTCGGGGCCGATCCTTGCCATGTTCGTGAAATCCTATCAGCAGGTCAGCCCGCTGACGATCGGCGAGCTGTGGGCCGTTGCCATCACCTTGCGCATCGTGCTGATCGAGAACATGCGCCGGCTGGCCGAGCAGATCACCTTGGGCGATGCGCAGCGGCAGATCGCCGACGATATCGTCAATCAGGTCCTAGCCGCCCGGAACGATTCCGCGCGCACGCCCCAAGAGGCGCTGTATTCTGCCACGGCTGGACTGGCTTCGGCCCCGTTGGATGAAATCATCGCCGCCCAGATCGCCAAGCGGCTGCGCGGGTTCGACCCCGCAGAAACGCCGCTGCACAGCTGGCTGGAAGATCGGCTGCACCGGCAAGGATCATCCGTCGAGATCGTGGTGCAGAATGCCCAGTTGCGGCAGGGCGCGTCGAACGTGACGATGCGCAACATCGTGACCAGTATGCGTCTTGCGTCCGAACTGGACTGGGCGGATTTCGTCGAGGATGTCAGCCTGATCGACGCCCGGCTGCGCGCCCGGTCCGACTTTGCCGCCATGGATTTCGCCACCCGCAACAGCTATCGCACCGCCATCGAGGTGTTCGCGCGCGGGTCGGAGCTGACAGAGATCGCCATTGCCGAGGCCGCGCTCGATTTTGCCGCGACGCGCGATGCCGCAGGCACGCACGCTGTTGTCCCGGACCCGGGGATCGGGCTGATCGGGCCGGGGCGGACAGCGTTCGAGAAGGTGATCGGGTTCGCGCCCTCCTTGCGGATGCGGATTGGCCGCCGCTTGGGCCGGCTGGGGCTTGCGGGCTATCTCGCGGCCATCGCTGTTATATCGGCCACGGCCCTGGCGACAGCTCTTTGGGCGACGGGGGCAAGCGGGGCGGCGCTGGCCTTGCTTGGCCTCAGCGGGCTTGTCGCGGCAACCGAAACCGGCACCGCCCTGGTCAACCTCGCGGTCACGCGGGCCGTGCGGCCCAAGCTGCTGCCGGGGCTCGACCTGTCGGCTGGCATCCCGCCGCATCTGCGCACCCTGATCGCCGTGCCCGTCCTGCTGGGCGACCGGCGCGACCTTCAGGCGCTTGTCGAACAGCTGGAGGTGCATCACCTGTCCAGCGTCGGGGGCGCGCTGCACTATGCGTTGCTGTCCGACGGGCCGGACGCAGGCACCGAGACAACCCCCGAGGATGCCTCGCTGATCGCCGAGGCAGACGCGGCGATGGCCCGGCTGAACGCAAGCTACCCGTCCGATCATGGCAACCGTTTCGTGTTCCTGCACCGCCACCGGCTTTGGAACCCGGCCGAAGGCGTCTGGATGGGATGGGAGCGCAAGCGGGGCAAGCTGGAGGAGCTGAACCGGCTGCTGCGCGGCGCCACGGACACAAGCTTCCTGCCACACCCGCCGCTGCCGCAGGACGTGCGCTTCGTCATCACCCTCGATGCCGACACCCGCCTGCTGCGCGATACCGTCGCACGGCTGATCGGCAAGATGGCCCACCCGCTGAACCGCGCCGTGTTCGACCCTGTCAGCCGGCGCATCACCGCCGGTTACGGGGTCATTCAGCCGCGCGTGACCCCGGCCCTGCCTATCGGCGCGGAAGGTTCGCTGTTCCAGCGGATATTCTCCAGCCCCGGCGGGATCGAGCCCTACGCCGCCGCCATTTCCAACGTCTATCAGGACTTGTTCGGCGAAGGCTCTTTCACCGGCAAGGGCATCTATGACGTCGATGCGTTCTCGGCCAGTCTTGCCGGCCGCGTGCCGCCGAACACCATGCTGAGCCACGACCTTTACGAAGGCATCTTTGCCCGTACCGGGCTGGCCTCCGATGTCGACGTCGTCGACGAGTTTCCGGCTCGGTTCGACGTTGCTGCCCGCCGCCAGCATCGCTGGGTGCGGGGCGACTGGCAACTTTTGCCGTGGCTGGCCCGGCGCCGCAGCGGGCTGACCGCCGTGGGCCGCTGGAAGATGATCGACAACCTGCGCCGCGCGCTGGTTGCGCCGCTTGCGCTTGTCTCGCTCGGCGCGGGCTGGCTCATGCCGCTGCCCGTCGCCGCGGTGTGGACCATTGCCGTGCTGGTGCTGCTGTCGCTGCCGCATCTGGTCGGTCTGCCGTTTGCGGTGCTTCCGGGGCGTGCCGGCATCACCTCGCGCAGCCATTTTGCCGCTTTGGCCGCCGATACCCGCGCCGCCCTGGCCCAGATCGCGCTGAACATCGCGTTCCTCGCCGATAGCGCCTGGCAGATGGCGGATGCCTGCGCCCGGACGCTGATCCGGCTGGGGGTGACGCGCAGGCACCTGCTGCAATGGGTGACGGCTGCCGCCTCTGGCGCGGGGGCACGGCCGGGGCCGGTGGCGCAGTATCGGCGGATGGCCGGAGGGGTCTTGCTCGGCGTCGGCACCTGCGCGGTGGCGATGGCCATCAATCCGGCGGTCTGGCCGGTGGCGGCGCCCTTCGCGCTGTTGTGGCTGGCGGCGCCCCTGCTTGCGCACCGCATCAGCCTGCCGCGGGCCGTGGCGGACGCGGCGCCGCTTGGCAGCGACGACAGCCGCGCGCTGCGCCTGATCGCCCGCCGCACCTGGCGCTATTTCGAGACGTTCGTGACCGCCGAGGACAACTTCCTGCCGCCCGACAACTTTCAGGAAACCCCGGTTCCGACGGTGTTCCACCGCACCTCGCCGACGAATATCGGGCTATATCTGCTGTCGACAACCGCCGCGCGCGACTTTGGCTGGATCGGTCAGGCAGCCGCCATCACCCGGCTGGAGCAGACCCTGCATACCTTGCAGCGGATGCCCCGGTTTCGCGGGCACCTTTACAACTGGCACGACACCCGCGATCTGCATGTGCTGGACCCGGCCTATGTGTCATCGGTTGACAGCGGCAACCTCGCCGGGCACCTGGTCGCCGTGGCGCAGGCCTGCGCGGAATGGCAGGCCGCGCCGGTCAGCGAAGCCGCGCGCCGGACGGGCCTTGGCGATGCCATCGCCCTCGCGCAGCAGGCGCTGCCCGCCGGTGCCGACGCGGCCAGCGCCCTGCTGGACGAGCTGGCAACCGGCAATGCACGGCAAGCCCCGCTTGCCGATCTGCTGCCGCTTGCCGCGCACGTCGCCGAGCTGGCGCAGGCGGGGGGCGAGCCGGCCGCCGACCTGGCATTCTGGTGCGGCGCCGCGCGCGATTGCATCGCCGGCCATGTCGAGGATGCAGCAGACGCCCACGCGGACCGGCTGGCGGCGGTGGAAGAACTTGCCCGCAGCCTTGCGCTGGCGATGGACTTCGGCTTCCTGCTCGACCCCGAAAAGAAGCTGCTGTCGATCGGCTACTCCGTATCGACCAATACCCGCGACGCGAACTGCTACGACCTTCTGGCATCCGAGGCGCGCCTGGCCAGCCTTTTCGCCATTGCCAAGGGCGATGTGGCGACGCGGCATTGGTTCAGGCTGGGCCGCGCGGCCACTCCGATCGGCGCGGGCTCTGCGCTGATCTCTTGGTCGGGCAGCATGTTTGAATACCTGATGCCGTCTTTGGTGATGCGCGCGCCGGCGGGTTCGGTGCTGGAGCAGACCAACCGCCTGATCGTGGCGCGGCAGGTGGCTTGCGGCGCAGCGAACGCGATGCCGTGGGGGGTCTCGGAATCCTCCTACAACGCCCGCGATCTGGAGATGACCTATCAGTATTCCAACTTTGGCGTGCCGGGCCTTGGTCTCAAACGCGGGCTGAACGCAAACCGCGTGGTCGCGCCCTATGCGACCGGCCTCGCGGCGATGGTCGATCCGCGGGCGGCCCTGCAGAACTTTGCCCGCCTTGCCGGGATCGGGGCAGAGGGCCGCCACGGGTTCTATGAGGCGGTGGATTTCACGGCGCAGCGCCTGCCTGCGGGGGCGGACCATGCCATCGTGCAAAGCTTCATGGCGCACCATCAGGGCATGACCATCACCGCGATCGCCAACACGTTGCAGGATGGCCGCCTGCGCACGCGCTTTCACGCAGAGCCGATGATCCGCGCCGTGGACCTGCTGCTGCAAGAGCGGGTGCCGCGCGACGCCACGGCCGCCCCGCCGCGCGCCGAAGACGTGCCTGTCACCACGGTCGAGGCGGCGGATGCCCCGGTCACGCGCCGCTTCGATGCGCCAGAGGCCGGGGCGCCGACCGGGCACCTTCTGTCGAATGGCAGCTATGGCGTGATGCTGACCCCAACAGGCGCAGGCTTCAGCCGGTGGCGCGACCTCGCGGTGACCCGCTGGCGCCCCGACCGCGTGCAGGAGTCTCCCGGCTCGCCGATCTTTGCACGCGATGTCGCTTCGGGCGCGCTGTGGTCGGCGGGGGTTCTGCCCACGGGGGCACATCCGGGGCGGCACCGTGCGGCCTTTTCCGAACATCTTGCCTGCTTCGTCTATCAGGCGCCCCGCCTGTCGATGACGACCGAAGTGGTGGTATCGGCCGAAGATGATGCAGAGGCGCGGCGCGTGACCCTGGCCAACACCGGCGGGCACGCGCGCGAGATCGACCTGACCTCCTACGCCGAACTCGTTCTTGCGCCGCCGGCTGCCGATCTGGCGCATCCGGCGTTTTCCAAGTTGTTCGTCGTCACGGATTTCCATCCCGAGCTTGGCGCGCTGATCGCCACGCGCCGTCGCCGGTCCCACACCGACCCCGAGGTGTGGGCCGCGCATATCGCCGTTGTCGAGGGGCGGGAAACCGCGCCCATCCAGTATGAAACCGACAGGGCACGGTTCATCGGCCGGGGGCGCAGCATCGGCGCGGCGGCAATGGCCGAGGGTGCCCTGTCCTGCACCACGGGAACGGTGCTGGACCCGGTCTTCGCGATCCGTCGCCGCGTTCTTGTACCCTCGGGCGGGATGGTGCGTGTCACCTTCTGGACCATCGTCGCCGCCACGCCCGAGGCGCTGCTGGATCAGGTGGACCGCCACCGCGACCCCTCGGCGTTTGAACGGGCAGAGACCCTGTCCTGGACGCAAGGGCAGGTGCAACTGCGCCATCTTGGCCTGACATCCGCCGCCGCCGCCGATTTCCAGCGCCTCGGCGGCATGATCTTGCGCGACGATCCGCGCCTGCGCGCCAGTCCACGCCAGATCGAGGCCGGTGCCGGCCCGCAATCGGGGCTATGGCCGCTGGCCATTTCGGGGGACCTGCCGATCATCCTGTTCCAGATCAGCGATACCGAGGATGCCGCCGCCCTGCACGAGGTGCTGACCGCACATGAATATCTGCGGATGCGGCAGCTCGATGTCGATCTGGTGATCCTGAACGACCGGGCCTCGTCCTACGTGCAGGACATGCAGACGACGATCGACGTGGCCGTGCGCTCGGCGCAATCGCGCCCGCGCAGCGAGATGCACCGGGGCGGGGCGAAGGGGGCGATCCACACCCTGCGCGCCGACCTTGTCACACCGGAATTGCGCGCGATGCTGCTGTCTGTCGCGCGCGTAACGCTGGTGGCCCGGCGGGGCAGCATCGGTGCGCAGATCGACGCGCTGGCACCCGTCGCCGCGCCGACCGCCCGCGCCGCTGCTGCGAAGGACGGGCCCGCGTCGCCGGAAATGCCAGTGCCGGAACTGGAGTTCTTCAACGGCACCGGCGGCTTTGCCGAGGACGGACGCGAATATGTCACGGTGTTGCGAGACGGCCAGACCACGCCCGCGCCCTGGATCAACGTCATCGCCAATCCGGGCTTCGGCTTTCAGGTCTCGGCCGAGGGCAGCGGCCATGTCTGGGCCGAGAACAGCCGCGAAAACCAGCTGACGCCGTGGTCGAACGATCCGGTCACGGACCCGGCGGGCGAGGCGATCTATCTGCATGATCTGGACAGCGGCGCCACCTGGACGCCGACGGCGCTGCCGATCCGCACCTCTGGCACCTATCTGGCGCGGCACGGTTTTGGCTACAGCCGGTTTGAACATGCGGTGAACGGGATCGAGGCGGACATGGTGCAGTTCGTGCCCCTCGACGACCCGGTAAAGATCACCCGGCTGACCCTGCGCAATACCGGGCCTGGGGTGCGGCGCCTGTCCGTGACCGGCTATGCCGAATGGGTGCTGGGAACCTCGCGCAGCGCGACGGCGGCGCATGTCATCACTGCGGCAGACCCGGTCACCGGCGCCATCTTCGCCCGCAACCCGTTTGCCATCGCCTTCCCCGGCCGCGTCGCCTTTGCCGATCTGGGTGCCGATACCGCCAGTCTGACGGCGGACCGGACGGAGTTTCTTGGCCAGAACGGCAGCATGGCCGCGCCAGCGGGGATCGGAGCCTTGCCGCTTTCGGGCCGCACCGGCCCGGCGCTGGACCCTTGCGCGGCCTTGCAGCGGCACCTGACGCTTGCACCGGGGCAAAGCGTCACGGTGGTGTTCCTGCTCGGCCAGGCAGCCTCGGCAGAAGCTGCGCGAGATCTGATCCTGCGCCACCGCGCCGCCGATCCTGAAGAAACGCTGGCGACCGCCAGGCTTTACTGGACCGATCTTCTGACCGCCGTTCAGATCAGGTCGCCCGACCGCGCGATGGACATCTTGCTGAACGGCTGGCTGCTGTATCAGACGCTCGCCTGCCGGACCTGGGCGCGCGCGGGGTTCTATCAGGCCAGCGGCGCCTATGGCTTCCGGGACCAGCTGCAAGACGGCATGGCCCTGACAGCGCTGCGCCCCGACATGACGCGCGCCCACCTGCTGCGCGCCGCCGCCCGGCAGTTCCCCGAAGGCGACGTGCAGCATTGGTGGCTGCCGCATTCGGGGCAAGGCGTACGCACCCGGATCTCGGATGACCGTGTCTGGCTGGGATATGGCGTCGCGCACTACATCGCGGTTTCAGGGGATGCCACCATCCTTGACGAGCAGATCCCGTTCCTCGAGGGCCCGGCGTTGCCGCCCGGCGCCCATGATGACTTCTTCCAGCCCGCGATTTCCGATACCCATGCCAGCCTCTTTGAACATTGCGCCCGCGGTCTCGATCAGGCAATCGACCTGACCGGCAGCAACGGGATGCCGCTGATCGGTACCGGCGACTGGAACGACGGCATGAACCGGGTGGGCGAGGGAGGGCAGGGCACCAGCGTCTGGCTGGGCTGGCTGCTGGTTGCCACCATCGACCGGATGGCGCCCCTAGCCGATGCGCGCGATCCGGCCCGTGCCGCGCGCTGGCGTGCCCACCGAGACCAGGTGGTGCAGGCGATCGAGCGTGACGGCTGGGACGGCGCCTGGTATCGGCGCGGCACCTTCGACGATGGCACGCCCTTGGGGTCGGCCGCGTCGGACGAATGCCGGATCGACAGTATCGCGCAATCCTGGGCCGTGCTGTCCGGCGCGGCGGAGCCCGCCCGCGCGCGCGCCGCGATGGACAGCATGACCGAGCATCTGGTCCGGCCCGATCCAGGCCTTGCGCTGCTGTTCACCCCGCCCTTTGACCGCACCCCGCTGGACCCCGGCTACATCAAGGGCTACCCGCCCGGCCTGCGCGAGAATGGCGGCCAGTACAGCCATGCCGCGATGTGGGCGATCCTGGCGCAATGCGGCCTCGGTGACGGTGATGCGGCGGGCGCCCTCTTCGCGCTGGTCAACCCGATCAACCATGCCCTCACCCCCGAGGATGCCGCGCGCTACAAGGTAGAGCCCTATGTCGTGGCAGCCGATGTCTATTCCACCGCGCCGCACGCGGGCCGTGGCGGCTGGACCTGGTACACCGGCTCGGCCGGGTGGATGTACCGCGCCGGAATAGAGGGTCTGCTGGGCCTGACGCGGGCGGGGCAGAGCCTGACCTTTGCCCCCTGCTTTCCCAAGGAGTGGCCGCAGATGCAGGCGACGATCATGCTGGGTGAAACGAGGCTTCAGGTCAGCATCGTCAATCCGGGGCGCAGCGGTCACGGCGTTGCTTCAGCGGATCTGGATGGCGCTGCGCTGGACGTCGTGGATGGGCGGCTGACGCTCGCGCTGCCGCTGCCTGCCGGCGCTTCACCACGCCAGTTGACCCTACGGCTAGGGGCGTGACCGGCCGGAATTATGCTGCAGGCGCTAACACCGATCAGTCAGGCGCGAGGCGCCGCGATGTAATGTCCGATCAAACCGGCTGACACGCATGCCCCGTGTCGCCCCCCAGCAAGGATATCCCATGCCGCTTCTTGATCTTGTCATCACTCTTGTCGTCGTCGGCGTCCTGCTGTGGCTGGTGAACACCTACATCCCGATGGACCGGAAGATCAAATCCATCCTCAACATCGTCGTCGTGATCGCCGTCATCTTCTGGATTCTCCGCGGCACCGGGATGCTGGCCAGCCTGAGCGCGGTTCAGGTCGGCGGATGACGCAGGGGGCACCCGCCCCCGAAGCACTGGCGCTGCAAGGCCCGGTCACTCTGGCAAGCCTGGCCGCAACCCGCGCTCTGCTTGATAAGGATGGGGCGGGCCGGGCGCTGGACCTGTCCGAAGTCACCGTGCTGGACACGGCGGGCGCCTGGTTGCTGGCCTCGCGCCAGATGGCCGCCGCTGCGCAGGGAAGTGCTTTTGCAGTTGCCGGCGCTACTGCCGCGCAGGCGCTGCTGCTGCAGACCGTGACCGACGCGCTGTCGGCGGCGGGACCGTCCGCAGTCCCGCGCCGGCTGCACCATCATGCCGGCGACACTCTGGCCGATCTCGGCAAGGCCGTCACCGGCATGGCGATCGGCATCGCCGAAAGCCTTGGCTTTCTGGGCCTTGTCATGGCCCGGATCGGGCGGACGCTGCTGCACCCCTCGCGGCTGCGCCTGACGGCGCTGATCCACCACATGCATCAGGCGGGGCTGAACGCGGTGCCCATCGTGGCGCTGATGGGGTTCCTGATCGGCGTCGTGCTGGCCTTCCAGGGCGCCTCGCAGCTGAGGCAGTTCGGGGCCGAGGTGTTCGTCGTCGATCTCATTGCCATTTCCATCCTGCGCGAGCTTGGCATCCTTCTGACCGCGATCATCGTGGCGGGCCGCTCCGCCTCGGCATTCACGGCTGCCATCGGCTCGATGATGATGCGCGAAGAGGTTGACGCGATGCGCGTGCTTGGCCTCGACCCGGTAGAGCTGCTGGTGCTGCCGCGCGTGCTTGCGCTGGTAATCTTGCTGCCGGTCCTGGGGTTCATCGCCAATGTCGCCGGGCTTGTCGGCGGCGGGTTCATGGCCTGGGTCGAACTGGGGATCTCGCCGGGGATGTTCCGCACCCAGCTTTTGAACAACACCGACGTTTCGCAGCTGCTGATCGGCCTGATCAAGGCGCCGGTGTTTGCGGTGATCATCGGTGTGGTCGGGTGCCATCACGGAATGCAGGTGAAGGGCGACACGGAATCCCTTGGTGCCCGAACCTCGCGGTCCGTGGTCGAGGCGATCTTTCTGGTGATCGTGGTCGATGCGCTGTTCTCGATCTTCTTCGCGGTCTGGGGGATCTGATGACAGCCGAACCCATCATCACGATCCGCAAGCTGACCAACCGCTTTGGCAAGACCGCAGTGCACGAGGATTTGGACCTTGACGTGTTCCGCGGCGAGGTCCTGGGCGTGGTCGGCGCGTCGGGCAGCGGCAAATCCGTGCTGCTGCGCACCATCGTCGGGTTGCAGCAGCCGCAGGCGGGGCAAATCACGGTTCTGGGCACCGATGTGCTGACCGCAGATCCAGCGCAATTGCACGCGGTGCAGAACCGCTGGGGCGTGATGTTTCAGGATGGCGCGCTGTTTTCGTCACTGACCGTCCGCGACAATGTCGCCGCCCCGATGCGCGAGCGGATGGGGATCGACGCCAAGACCCGCACGGCACTGGCCGACCTGCGCATTGCGATGGTGGGGCTGCCACCTTCGGCGGGCGATCTGTTCCCCTCGGACCTGTCCGGCGGCATGCGCAAGCGGGCCGGGCTGGCACGGGCGCTGTCGCTTGATCCCGAAATCCTGTTCCTGGACGAGCCTACCGCCGGGCTCGACCCGATCGGCGCGTCGGAGTTTGACGCGCTGATCACGGCGCTGCAAAAGGCACTGGGGCTGACGGTGTTCCTGGTCACGCATGACCTTGATACGCTGCACGCCACCTGCGACCGCATCGCCGTTCTGGCCGAACGCAAGGTGCTGGTCACCGGCACGATGGCCGAAATGGCCCATGTCGATCAGCCGTGGGTCCACGCCTATTTTCACGGCCCACGGGCCCATGCGGCACAGCCGACGACAGGGACCGACTGATGGAAACACGCGCAAGATACGTGCTTGTCGGGATATTCACCCTGGTCGGCTTTCTGGCGGTGCTGGGGTTCACCCTTTGGCTTGCCAAGGTCCAGGTGGACCGGACCTATGCCCAGTATGACGTTGTCTTCGACAGCGTCGCCGGACTTGGGCAGGCAAGTGCGGTTCAATACAACGGTGTGACGGTGGGCAAGGTACTGACCATCGAGCTTGACCGCGACGACCCCTCGCTGGTGCGGGTGCGGATCGAGATCTATGCCAGCACGCCGGTCCGCACCGATACGGTCGCCACCCTGTCCTCGCAGGGGGTAACCGGCGTGTCCTACGTGGCGCTGGAGGGCGGCAGCGCAAGCGCCGACCGGCTGGTTGCCGTGCCGCCGGCCGATGTTCCGCTGATCGCCTCCAAGCCCTCGGCCCTTCAGGACCTGATCACCGACGCGCCCGACCTTCTGGCCGAGGCGATCTTGCTGATGCGCGATATCCGCGGCTTTACCACGCCTGAAAACGGTGCCGCGATCACAGAGATCTTGCGCAATGTGGAACAGGCCACCGCCCGCATCGACGCCATGGCGACGCGCACCGAAGCCGTCATGGCCTCGGCCGAGACGACGCTGGTGCATGTCGATGATGCGCTGCTGGGTGTGCAGCGGGCGTTCGACAGCGCCAATGCCGTGCTTGAAGATGATGTCCCGGCAGTGATTGCCAGCTTCGGGTCCGCTGCGCAAAGCCTTGACCGCGCCATGTCTGCGTTCGAGGCATTCTCGCGCGACGGGCTGCCGCAGTTTGGCGCCCTCGCCACCGATGCGCGGGCTCTGGTCGCCACCATCGGCGCCGTGACATCCCGCATCGGCAGCGATCCCGGCCGCTTCTTGCTGGGCACTCAAACCCCGGAATACAGAAGATGACACGCATGAAACCGATCCGTTCCGCCCTGCTGGTGCTTGCGTTGAGCCTCTTGTCCGGCTGCGGCGCACTGACTGCCGTTTCCTCCGCCAGCGAGGAGCGGGATGCCTACACCCTGTCGCCCGCAGTGACCCCCTCGGCGCCGGTGGCGGGCAGGGGGCATCTGGTAGTCGAGTTGCCCACCTCGGCCGGGGCGCTGGCCAACGACAGGATCTTGATCAAGCCGGTCGCGTTCCAGGCGCAGTACCTGCCCGATGCGCAATGGTCGGAACCTGCCCCCGCGCTGGTGCAGACGCTGCTGGTCACGTCCTTCCAGAACCTTGGCGGCTTTGGTCTGGTCGAGCGCACGGGCGCGGGGCTGATGCCAGACTATACTCTGATGACCGAGCTGCAGGAGTTTCACGCCGAACCTGCGGGCCCGGCAGCTGCGCCGCTGAACATCCATGTCAGCGCGATGATGACGCTGATCCGCGAATCCGACCAGCGCATAATCGGGTCGCACCGTTTTGCCACCACGGCACTTGTCCAGACGGACCAGAGCGCCGACATCGTCAGGGGCTTCGACCGTGCCCTGCAAACGCTGCTGCGAGAGGCGGTCGTTTGGACCGGCGCGCAGGCAAGGTGAGAAGCGGCTCGGTGCTGCCACAGCATTGACGAGCCGCCGTTCTCGGCGATGAAGAGTTGCGTGTCGGCCAGCCTGTCCATCATCAGAAGCGCGATGCCGGTCGGCCGCAGGCCGATGGTGACGATGAAGATGATGGCGGCCAGCGCGAACAGCGGGGCAGGGGATGCGCCCGATGAACCACTACTCCGCGAGAGAGGCGACTTCGGCGTCGAACCCGTCAAGCAGGGCCTGAATTTCGACGGTGAGCTTCTGGCCAAGCGGTCGGATTGCGGCACAGGCGAAGCGGTCGGGCAATGCGAGCAGCCGCGAGCAGCCCCCCTCGGCCACGAAGGCCCGCGCGGTGAACGGATCGACGATTGCCGCGCCCATCCCGCGCTCGACCAGCTTCGCAATGAGCTGGGAGAGATGGGACCTGACGGTGATCACAGGCGGTGTTCGCCGCGCGGCGAACACCCGCTCGAATGTCTGCCCCGTTGCCGTGCCCGCGGTGAAGGCGACGAAATCCTGACCGTCCAGATCCTGGATTTCCACCTCTGCGCGCGCTTCCAGGGGATGACCGGCGGGGAAGATGCAATGGTATGGCAGGCTGTAGCTCTTGACCAGATCCACCTCGACCTGTTGGCGCATCGGGGCGGTGAACCCGATCTGGCACTGGCGCGAGGCCACCTGGCGGATGACGTTGTGGGTTTGCATCGACAGCAGTTCGATCCGCACCTCCGGCAGTGACGCCCGCAGCCTGACGATCACGTCGGGCAGCGCGCCAAGCGCGAGGGCCGGCATTGCCGCGACGGAGATGGCCGCCCGTCGCCCCCGGCGTATTTCGGCCGCGGCGCGCTGGATCTCCGACAGGCCGATGAAGGCGCGCTCGACCTCTGCGGACAGCTCCCGCGCCTCATGCGTCGGCACGATCTTTCCGCCCATGCGCAGGAACAGCGAAAAGCCGAGAGTTTCCTCCAAATCGCGGATCAGCCGGCTGACCGCTGGCTGCGAGACATGCAGCATGTCCGCCGCGGCCGAGATCGAGCCGGAGATCATCGTGGCGTGGAAGGCTTCGAGGCCGCGTTGGCTGAGCATATAACATTTCCGGATGGCTGGTCTGGATAATGTTATTTGAATTATGGCGCTGTCTGCAAGACATATCGGGCAAGCAATAGCGGAATAAGCGATGTTCAAACGTCTGCAGACCAGCCCAGCCGGGGCCATGGGCCAAATTGATGCCCCGCAATGCCTCAGCTTCAGCATGGACGGCCATCTCCTCGAGGCGCGGCACGGCGATACGGTGGCAGCGGCGCTCATGATCGCTGGCGTGACCTCGCTGCGCGACACGCCGGTCAGTGGCAGCCCGCGCGGGCCGTTCTGCCTGATGGGCAGTTGCTTCGACTGCCTTGTCGAGATCGACGGCATCCCGAACCGGCAAGCCTGCATGGTCGAGGTGACCGAGGGCATGACGGTGCGCCGGCAGGCCGGAGCAGCCTTGCTTGGTGCGGGGAGCGACGCAGCCGGTGCGGCGGAGGGAGCCGCATGAGCCCGGTCGATCTGGCCATCATCGGCGCCGGTCCGGCCGGCATGTCCGCCGCGATCGCCGCGCGCGAGACGGGTCTTCGCGTGCTGGTGGTGGATGAACAGCCGCAACCCGGCGGCCAGATATTCCGCGCCATCGGCCGGGCGGATGCGTCCCGGTTGCATGTGCTGGGGCCCGACTATGCCAAGGGCGCGGAACTGGTTGCGGCATTCCAGACCTCAGGCGCCGCGTATCTTCCGGGCGCCCTGCTGTGGAACGTGGAGCGGGAGGGGGCCGGGCCGCTTTTGCTGGATGTGTCCACATCCTCGGGCAGCCGCCGCATCCCCGCGGCAAACCTTCTCGTGGCGACAGGCGCGGTGGAGCGCCCGGTGCCCGTGCCCGGCTGGACTCTTCCCGGCGTCACCACGGCGGGCGCGCTGCAGATCATGCTCAAGGCGCATGGCGGCGTCGCCGAGGGGGCTGTGCTGGCGGGCGCGGGACCGCTGCTGCTGCTGCTCGCGCAGCAGATGGTTGCCGCGGGCGCACCGCCCCGCGCGGTGGTCGAGATCGGGCCGGCGAACCGGCTTGGCCAAGCCTTGCCTCACTTGGCGGGTGCGCTGCGGGGCTGGCGCTATCTGGCCAAGGGCGCGAAGTTGCTGGCGGCGATCCGGCGCGCGGGGGTGCCGATCCACAAGGGAGCAACTGGCTTCGAGATCCTGGGCGAGACAGAGGCGCGCGGAG
>Ga0209643_1000580_pt1 | contig 58413 bp, 54 predicted proteins | sample AutmiccBRH37_all_FD_187383 | JGI IMG/M metagenome (GOLD analysis project Ga0209643, IMG submission 187383) | Deep subsurface microbial communities from Mt. Terri, Switzerland - Autotrophic microbial communities BRH/37_all (SPAdes) (version 2) | ecosystem: Environmental > Aquatic > Deep...
GTTGGATTGTTGTCAAATTATTATTAATTTGGTGAGAGATTTCAGGAGCCGGATACGGCAAACGTAAGTCCGGTTCTGTGAGAGCAAAGAAAACAGGATTAATTATCCTGTTTTCTAGCTACTCGATGTAGGGGGCAGTTCCTATGCCGCCCCGGGAAATATCGGTACAGTCGGGCGGGCATGGAAACCCGCCCCTACAAATTTTTTTTTGCATACCTTACATAAGTAATTTAAAATAAAATAAAGGAACAGCCTCTTATTTTAGCGAAGTATTTAATTTCAAACTAAATATAGGAGGTTCTAATGATGACTGAGCATCAGTTTGATATAGCCAAAAATGCCAAAGTCCTTGATGAATTAAAAGCTGATTTAATTGGAACAATGGGGGCTCTATACAAAAACATAATTAAGGGTTCCCAGGAAGCTATTGTCGGCTCCTTAGCCTCCTTGATAATTACCATATACATAATGGGACGACGCTTAGGTATAAAATTCTACCAAATTGATGAAGCTGTACGTATTCAGCTGCGCAACTCAATAGGTAGTGATCATGAAGTGGAAAAATGGTTTAATGATATTACATCCCTTAAACAATATTGGGATGATATGAAATAATGAGGTGACAGCAGTTGCATAATACAGTTTCTACTAAGGCTTTAGCCGAAGGTGCTTTGTTGGCAATTATTACAGCAATTATAGCTCTAGCGGGAGCATATATCCCTTTAGCGAGTTTTGTGACTTTTTTAGTAGTGGCCATACCTATAATTATTGTTATTGTTAGGAATAATTTGTCTACCGGAATTATAGCATCTATTGTAGCAGCTTTTTTGGTAGGTGTTTTGGCAGGACCTCTTGTAGCCTTATTTTTCTATCTTCAGTTTATGTTAATGGCAATAGCATATGGTCATTTGTTTAAATACAAATACAATTCAGGCCGTATCCTAGCAGTTGGTACTTTTGTGGCAGCTTTTTCTACAGTTTTAATTATTGCTATAACCATGCTTGTGGGGCAAGTTGGCTTAGAGCAGCAAAAGCAGGCTTTATTTGAAACTGTAGATAGAACCATAAATATATATGAAGATTACGGAATGATGAAACAGTTTGAAGATAAAGGGATTGACCGAGAAGAATTACGGACTATGCTTGCTGATATGGTACAGTTATTTATCCGCGTTTTACCGGCTCTATTAATAATGGGTAGTGTGTTTACCGCTATAACTCATTTTATTGTAGCTAGAATAGCCTTAAAACGTTTGGGGCATGAGATTCCCAAATTTCCCCTCTTTAGTGAGTGGCATTTGCCTTGGTATGCTATTTGGGGATTAATAGTAGGCTTGGCAAGCTATCTATTAGGAGATATTTATAATCAAGATATTTGGAGAATATTAGGGCAAAATATAATGATAACCTATGGCCTAATATTATTTGTCTTAGGTCTTGCAGTAATTGCTTATTATATAAGAAAGCATCAGATCTCTAGGATAGTCCGCTTAATAATAATCTTGATGGCAGTTATTATGCTAAACGGCTTTATTATATCTACAATTTTCATCGGCATGTTTGACCTAGTAGTAGACCACCGCAAATTAAACACAAGACAAGAAGAAACTTAAAGGGGAAGCCAGGATGAGCAGTTTAAAGGTTTTGTTAAGTCTGATTATTCCTTTTTCCTTATTAGTAGCTCTCCAGTTTAATAATGTTTTGAGCTGGGAAGGAGTTCTTATTTGGGGTCTCATTATAACTGCGGGCATTTACAGCTATTATTTATATCGAACTGAAAAGGGGAAACAAAGTAAAGAAAATCTAGAAAAGAGTATTTTAGAAAAAATGCCGGTAGGAATAGTAGCCATCGACTTGAATAGTGATATTTCTTGGTATAATAATAAATTTAAAGAGATAATAGGCAGAAAAGGTTTTTTTGCAGGTAGGTTGAATCAATACTTACCAAATTTACAATTTAAAAAGAACTCCCGTTTTCAGGAAATAGTGACACAGCAAATTGCTCTAAAAGACAAGCTTTATCAGGTAAATGTATTACCCCTTAACGATACTTTGAGGTTGATATTATTGATGGATATTACAGAACATACTATTTATATTCAGAAAAACCAGGTAACTAAACCTGTTATTGGCATTATTCAAATAGATAATTATTCTGAAGTATTAGAAGGGCTTGAAGAAGAAACGAAGCCTCTTCTATATGCAGAAATAGACAAATTAATAAGTGACTGGGCAATGGAAAATGATGCATATATAAGGAAATTTGCAGATAATAAATATCTTTTGTTCTTAACTGAGGAATCCTTAAAACAAGGTGAAGAAAACAAGTTTGAGGTTCTCGATAAAATGCGAACTCTGGATTTTGGGAAAATACCAGTTACCATTAGCATGGGGTTTGGAATACAAGATGAAAGCTTAATTGAGTTAGGTCGACTGGCCCATCTCTCCTTGGAATTGGCTTTGGGTAGGGGGGGTGACCAGGTGGTGGTAAAAAGTCCGGAAAAAGTTTGGTTTTACGGTGGTAAGACTCAAGCTTTAGAGAAAAGAACTAAGGTGAAGGCAAGAGTCATTGCCCATTCTCTACGAGATATGATTTTGGATGCAACCAGTGTTATTATTATGGGGCATGAGTATTCTGATTTTGACAGTTTGGGCTCTTCCTTGGGGTTAGCCTCAGCTATCAGGAAATTAGGGAAGATACCCTATATAATGATTGATCAGCGTAATGAACCCTTCGATAAACTTATTGCGGTTTGTGGTAAGGATAAATTTGCAGGTACTTTCATCCGTCCAACTGATATCAGGCGGATAGAAACTGATGGCTCCCTTTTGATTGTGGTTGATACCCACAAGCCTAGTATGGTTATAGAACCAAGTCTTTTGAAAATAGTACAGAGAATTGCTGTCATTGACCATCACCGTCGCTCGGAAGAGTTTATAAATAATGCCAATCTTGTCTATATAGAGACATATGCATCTTCAGCATCAGAATTAGTTACTGAATTGATCCAGTACTTCGGTGACCAGTTGGAGATAGACAGCTGGGCAGCTACAGCCTTGTTAGCCGGTATTACTGTGGACACTAAGTACTTTGTTTTTCAAACGGGCGTCAGAACCTTTGAAGCTGCATCGTATTTAAGGAGAATTGGTGCTGACCCAGTACTTGTGCAAAAACTACTAAGGGATGATTTTGACAAAGTAACCAAAAAGGCTATTATAGTTGAAAATTCCCAAGTTATTAAAGGACATATTGCTCTTGGCTATTACCCTGGCCCAGTTGATGATGCCCAAGTTTTAGCAGCCCAAGGGGCAGACGCACTGCTAAATATTAATGGAATTACTGCATCTTTTGTATTATGCCCTCTACTAGATGGTGGGATAACTATTAGTGCCCGCTCTACCGGAGAAACAAATGTGCACGCATTAATGGAAAAGCTAGGCGGAGGAGGACATTTAACTGTTGCTGCTGCACAGTTAAAAGAGAACAATATTAATACTGCTTTGGAAACATTGTTGAAATTAATAGATGAAAATTATTATGGGAGGTAATAAAAGTGAAGGTTATTTTACAAGAGGATATAAAAACACTGGGTAAAAAAGGTCAGATAATTGAGGTAAAGGAAGGCTATGCTCGTAATTACCTGCTGCCTAAAAAACTGGCAGTGGAAGCTACTCAAGGAAATGTAAAGGAACTAGATCGTCAGAAGAAGAATGAAGAGCAGAAGGCTGAAAAAGAACAGCAGGCAGCAGAAAAACTGGCGACTCAAATTAATGCTGTCACAGTAACGCTTAAAGTTAAAAGTGGCGAAAATGGTAAGCTTTTTGGTGCGGTTACCAGTAAGGATATTGCTGAAAACCTAGTTAAACACCATAAAATTAATATTGATAAGCGTAAAATTGAATTAAGCGAAAATATAAAGTCGGTAGGGGAGTATGATATCAAGATAAAACTTCACCCCCAAGTAACTGCTGAGCTAAAGGTAAAAGTTCTGGCAGAATAATACTTCTGGGTCAGTTTTTAGGGTCAGTGAGCGCGTCTTAAAGTGAGCGCGTGGGCGAGTCAAAAATTATTAATTTTTGCAATAGAGCAAGTTGGCAGAAACATCTAAATATTATCTAAACGCTGATAGTTTTAAATGTTTTCTCGCCCACGCGCTCACTCGCCCACGTGTTTACCGTTACGAAATATCGTCCCAAAGGAGAAAGAGCAATGGAAATTTCGGCTTTTGATCGTATACCTCCACAAAGCCAGGAGGCAGAACAGGCGGTCTTGGCAGCTATGATGCTTGATAGAGATGCCATCTATGAAGCGGTGCAGATTATTAAAGATAAGGATTTTTATCGGGAATCCCATGGTATTCTTTTTCAAACTATTGTGGAGTTGGTTGACAAGGGTAACCCGGTAGATTTAATTACTATAACCGAAAAATTAAGAAAAGGTGGAAATTTAGAGAAAGTCGGTGGTGTAGGTTATATTGCTGAGGTAGCAAATTCTATTGGTACTGCCGTTAGTGTAGGGCATTATGCTCAGATGGTTAAAGAAAAGTCCTTAATGAGGAATTTAATAACAATTTCCAGTAATATTGTTAATCGCGGTTATGAAGCAGGTGAAGAGCCAGAGCTGCTTTTAGATGATGCTGAACGGATGATTTTAGAGATTTCTCAGGGTCGAATTCGTGGTGGCTTAATCCCTATTAGTGAAGTCATAGAAAGTACTATTGAAAAGCTAGAATATTTGCATAAGAAAAAAAGTGAAATTACTGGTCTTACTTCCGGCTTTAGGGACTTAGACGGTTTTACTTCCGGTTGGCAGAGATCCGACCTTATTATTGTTGCTGCTCGACCTGCTATGGGTAAAACTGCATTTTGTCTTAATATTGCCCAAAATGCAGCTGTAAAAAGTGATATACCCGTTGCGGTATTTAGTCTAGAAATGTCCCGTGAACAGCTAGTACAGAGAATGATTTCCTCAACAGCTGAGATTGATCAGCAAAAGCTGAGAACAGGCAGACTTTATGATAAAGAGTGGATTGCCCTAACAGATGCTATTGGACCTTTAGCAGAGGCGAATATCTATATAGATGATACTCCAGCTATCTCACCTCGTGAGATTAGAGCAAAAACTAGAAGGCTAAAGGCGGAAAAAGGTCTAGGTCTTATTGTTATTGACTATTTGCAGCTAATGTCCGGTGGAAAACGTATTGAAAGCAGACAGCAGGAAATATCGGAAATTTCCAGATCCTTAAAGGCATTAGCTCGAGAGCTCGATGTTCCCGTTATTGCCCTATCTCAGCTTAGCAGGGCAGTTGAACAAAGCCAAGATAAGCGTCCTAGCCTAAGTCATCTGCGGGAATCTGGGGCCTTAGAGCAGGATGCTGATATAGTTATGTTTATTTATCGTGATGAATACTATAATCCTGAATCAGAGAAATTAGGTATTGCTGAAATAATTATTGCTAAACACAGAAACGGGCCAGTGGGAAGTGTGGAACTAACCTTTAGAAAAGAATTCACTAAATTTGGAGATGCCGCCAAGAGGGAAGAGGGCTATTAAGATAAAGCAAGTAATAGTACAGAGACAGAAGCCTTTATAACAAAATTACTTAATTATATTGGGACATTTTCCTGGTTTTTTCAGGAGGATGTCCTCCTTTTATTAGTGACATTCCTCCTTATGAATATGTGAGTATATACACTTATGAAGAAAAGGATAATAGAGGATAATAATAACACATAGAATATTCGATATATTTTTAGATGAGATTGCTATTATTTTCACGCTACAACGAATATTCTTAATATTCATACTTGAGGAGGAGATAAGAATGAATTCCTATGTCAATGAAGTAAAGGATCAACTGAAAGATTGGAAACTTGCCACCTTAGTACTCGTCTTTACTATAGCAAGAGTGGTTTATGGATGGGCATGGATGAAATCCGGGATAGGCAAACTAGCGTGGTTGAGTGATGGAAAGCTTAACTCTGTCGGAAAGATTCAAACTATGATTACTAACATTGCAGGTCCTGAGGTTTCTCGATTTGATCCCCTTATGATTAACAAAATATTTGCTGCTATTTCCGAGAATATCTTTCTGGGTATGCCAGGACTTACTGATGCTTTAGTCGTTGTTTTTGAGATTGGAGTAGGATTGGCAATGATTTTGGGATTTAAGGTATTTTGGGCTGCTTTAGTCGCTTTATTCATGAATACACAGTTCATAGCAGGTGGCTCATTCAACAACTTCGGCTATATATGGACCAACATTGCGGTTATGAATTTCGTAAAACAAACTGAACTTTTAGGATTATCAGGATACTTACAATTCAATGGAATTAATATATTTAACTCTATGCAACCTAAAGTTAACCAAGATATGGCTATCCAAACATCTAAGTAAGCTAAAAATTCATATTTAAACGGTTTTTTGGAGGATAGTAGTTTTTTACTATCCTCTTTTTATTTTTTAGAAGATTATCCTGCTTCCTGTCTCATGCATCCTGCCTCATGGGCTGAGGAATATCCCCTTCCCTCTTAAACCCGAATATTAACCAAAAAAATGTATAAATAATTCGTGTTTTACTTGACCTCCATTAAGGTTACTGGTAAAATAGCATTGGTTTGATATAAATAGCATCCCAAGTAATTGGAGGCGTGGTTAAGAATAAACTCAAGTAGATTATTGTAAGCTATCTATTTGGGTATTTTTGTGTGTTGTTAATAGAAACATAGGGAGGAAGACCATTATGCACAATAAATATGATGTTTTAATTATCGGTGCTGGACCTGCGGGAATATTCACAGCATTAGAGCTTAATAAAACAAATAATAATTTAAAAATTTTGATTGTTGATAAAGGAAGAACTATTGAAAAAAGAAAGTGCCCAGAAAGAACACAAGGATATTGCAGTAAATGTGCGGTCTGTGGAATTACTTCCGGATGGAGTGGTGCCGGAGCTTTTTCCGACGGTAAGCTGTCATTATCACCGGAAGTAGGTGGCAGATTAACTGAGTATATGTCAGAGGGAGAAGCCCAAGAATTAATTGATTATGCCGACAAATATTACTTGGGTTTTGGAGCCCGTGATGTCGTTTTTGGCTTAAATAATCAGCGTGTTGAGGATATTGCTTATGAAGCTTCTAAGCACGCCATTCAGCTTATTGCCTGTCCTGTTAGACATCTGGGTACGGAGCATGCGTATAAAGTGTTAAAGGAAATGCACGATTTCCTCATCAACCAGCCTAACATTGATTTTTGGGAGTTAACAAAAGCGGAAGATTTAATAATTGAAGGCAATAAAATTACCGGGGCAACTTTAGTTTCGAAGGGCGAGAGAATAGAGCTTAAGGCCCAATATGTTGTGGCGGCACCAGGACGAGGCGGGGCTGAATGGTTAAAAGAACAAACGGATAAATTAGGTATAATTACAGAAAATAATGAAGTAGATATCGGAGTAAGGGTGGAAGTACCCAATTCAGTAATGGATCATCTTACAAAAGATTTATATGAGGCTAAACTAGTATATTATTCCGATAGCTTTGATAATAAGGTCAGATCTTTTTGCATGAATCCTGGCGGTGTGGTATCCGGTGAACATTATGATGGAGATGTGGCAGTGGTAAATGGTCATAGCTATGCTGATCCTAGCTTAAAAACTAAGAATACTAACTTTGCCCTATTGGTCTCCACCCGTTTTACAGAGCCTTTTAACCAACCTATTGAATATGGGAAATATGTAGCCAGGCTGGCTAATATGCTTACTGGTGGCGGCATAATGGTCCAACGGTTGGGAGATTTATTAAAGGGTAGAAGAACTGATTATGACCGTTTAAAAAAATCTACTACAGTACCAACTATGCAGGGCGCAGTGCCTGGTGATTTGAGTTATGTGTTGCCAGAAAGATACCTGACATCAATAACAGAAACCTTGAAAGCCTTTGATAAAATTGCTCCTGGTCTTTATAGTAGAAATACCCTACTATATGGTGTTGAAGTAAAGTTCTATTCATCAAAGGTTAAGGTTAATAATGATTTTAGAACGCAAATTGATAATCTCTATGCAATTGGTGATGGTGCAGGAATAACCCGTGGTCTTATGCAGGCATCAGTTACAGGAATAGTAGTTGCTAGGGATATACTAGGAAAACAAGGTTAAGGTTTCGCTGCACTTCGTTTCGCTAGGTTGAGGTTGAGAAAAGATATGGAAAGTAAGATTTCACTTTATTAGATTAAGATTCCGCTTCGCTAGATTAACCAATATGGAGATCTATGTCACCGCGAGCCGCAGCGTGGCGATCAATGTTTTTTCTCAATATTACAGTAGCTGCAGAAGGAGCAGTATTAACAATAGACTATAGTCGATAGTCCATAGACTTATGAATAATATGCTAGCCACTAGTAACTAGTAACTAGCCACTTATGTTAGGAGTGATTGATATGCCGGCAGTAGTATTAATTGGTGCTCAATGGGGCGATGAAGGCAAGGGGAAAATAACTGATTATTTGGCACAGAGGGCAGACGTGGTTGTTAGATATCAGGGTGGAAATAATGCAGGTCATACTGTAGTAGTAGGGGATCAGGAATTCAAGCTTCATTTGATCCCTTCTGGAATACTTTATCCAGGTACAACCTGTGTAATCGGTAATGGTGTTGTTGTAGACCCAAAAGTATTAGTCAAGGAGCTAGAGTACTTAAAGGCTAGAAATATTGACACTAATAATTTTCGGATAAGTGACCGAGCCCATCTAATCATGCCCTATCATGTCCGCTTGGACGAACTAGAGGAAGAACGCAAAGGCGCCAATAAAATTGGAACAACCCGGAAGGGTATTGGTCCAGCCTATATGGATAAATCTGCTCGGGTGGGAATTAGAATAGTTGACCTATTGGACAAGGAAGAGTTTGCAGAAAAACTTAAAAACAATTTGCAAAGTAAAAATAACCTGCTGGAGCGGGTTTATGAAGTCAAAGGCTTTGATTTTGAAGAAATCTATAATGAGTATTTGGGTTATGCAGAAAAGATAAAACATCTGGTAGCCGATACTTCAGTAATAATTCATGATGCATTAGATGCAGGAAGAAATGTCCTCTTTGAAGGTGCCCAAGGAACGCTGCTAGATCTAGACCATGGAACTTATCCCTATGTAACATCCTCTCATCCTGTTGCAGGGGCTGCTTGTATCGGAGCAGGGGTAGGACCTACTGATATCAGTAAGGCCATTGGAGTAGTTAAGGCATATACTACCCGTGTAGGTGAAGGACCTTTCCCTACTGAGTTAACAGGTGAAATGGGTGAACTAATTCGTACAGTAGGTCATGAATTTGGTACAACTACCGGAAGACCTCGGCGTTGTGGTTGGTTGGACTGTGTTATCCTAAGATATGCAGCCCGGGTAAGCGGTCTAGACAGCATAGCCATTACAAAGCTAGATGTTTTAGATCAGATTGAAAAGATTAAAATTTGTGTTGGCTATAAATATAATGGCAGCGAGCTAAAGGATTTTCCTTCTAGCTTGAAGGTTTTAGCCCAGTGCCAACCAATTTACGTAGAAGTAGATGGCTGGATGGAGGATACTTCCAATGCTAGAAGCTATGAGGATCTTCCTGTAAATGCCCAAAAATACATTGAAGAGGTAACTGAATTAATTGGAGTAAAATCGGCAATTATTGCTGTAGGACCTAAGCGGGAGCAAACTATAGTCATTGATACAATATTTGAAGACCGCTAAATTATATTTAATTTTAAAAAGTGTTACCCTATTCTTGTTTAGGGCGCACTTTTTTATTGACAAGAACGTATTTAATGTAGAATGTAGTTTTACATTAATTAAGTTGACTTAAAGATTAATACTATTTAAAATTAGGATATAATTAAACCATGAAGGTTTGCACATTTATGACCATGAAGGTTTGGTATTTACCAATGCCTTTTTGGTCTTTATTTCTTTAATAAAGGTGGGCTATATGTGGAGGATAAACTTAATAAACTAAAGAAATGGTTTGCAAATAAAGAAGGTGTTTTGGTAGCATTTTCTGGTGGTGTTGATAGTGCACTGCTTTTAAAAGTTGCCCAAGACGTACTAGGGAATAAGGTCTTGGCCGTAACAGCTAATTCGCCTTTAAATACTCCTGAGGAAAAAGAGGGAGCGGTTAGCGTAGCCCGAGAGATAGGTGCAGAGCACTTGGTAGTAGAATTGAATGACTTAGAAAACCCCCAAGTAAGTTCTAATCCACCAGATCGTTGCTACTATTGTAAAAAGGCTCGCTTTGAGGCTATGCTTAAGCTTGCTGAGGAAAAGGGTTTAGAAGTAGTTGTAGATGGTTCAAATATTGATGACCTAAATGATTACCGTCCTGGATTAAAGGCGGTTAAGGAGTTGGGAATAGCAAGTCCCTTAGAGGAGGTAGGCTTTAATAAAGAGGAAATTAGAGGTGTTGCCAAGGAACTCGGACTTTCCGTTTGGGATAAGCCCTCAGAGCCTTGTTTAGCAACTCGTATACCCTTTGACACGGAAATTACTAAAGAAAAGCTTGTCAGGGTAATTAAGGCTGAACGATACTTGAAATATACCCTAGGGCTAAGTCAAGTAAGAGTCAGAGATCATAATGGTTTGGCTCGGATTGAGGTAGAAAAAAAGGACTTAGAGAAAATCCTAACTCGGCGTGATGAGGTAACAAAGCTTTTACTTGAAGAAGGCTTTTATTATGTTACCTTAGATTTAGAAGGTTATCGTACTGGAAGTATGAACAAGGTTGGAGGGGAAATTTAGTATGCAGGAAAAAGAATTAAGAAAGCTTTTAGAACAGTTACAAAAGGGAAATATAGATATCAATGGAGCTGTAAATGAATTAAAGCTTTTACCCTTTAAAGATTTAGGCTTTGCCAAAGTTGATTTTCATCGAGAGCTGCGGCAGGGGCATCCAGAGGTTGTTTTCTGCCAAGGTAAGACTCCGGAACAAGTTAAGGAAATTGTAAAGGTTCTGGCCGATAGAAGTAAAAATATCCTGGCAACCAGAGCAGATGAAGCAGCATATGAGGCGGTTCTCGAGGTACTGCCTGAGGCTCAGTATTTCAAAGCAGCGAGGATAGTAAAGGTAAATGAGGAAAAAGTAATAACCGGTAAAGGGACGATCCTAGTAGTCAGTGCCGGTACAGCAGATATTCCTGTAGCTGAAGAGGCCGTTATAACTGCAGAAGCCTTTGGCAATAAGGTGGAACGCCTTTATGATGTTGGAGTAGCGGGCTTACATCGGCTTTTGACAAATATTGATAAATTGAATGAGGCTCGGGTTATAATTGTTGTAGCAGGAATGGAAGGCGCTTTGGCCAGTGTCGTAGGTGGTTTAGTTAATGTGCCTGTAGTTGCCGTCCCTACAAGTGTTGGCTATGGTGCCAGTTTTAATGGACTAAGTGCTTTACTGACAATGTTAAACAGTTGTGCCGCCGGAGTTGGGGTGGTAAATATTGATAATGGCTTTGGTGCCGCCCGCCTGGCTAGTGTGATTAATTCTTTGTAGGGAGACCGAGGTGCGGTAGGGGGCGGTTTCCATGCCGCACCGCAAACAGTAGGGGCAGACCCGTGTGTCTGTCCTGAAGGATACGCAGAATATCCCAATAGTAGAGAAAGGATTGAGATAGTTTGACCACAGCATATTTTAATTGTTCCTCGGGAATCAGCGGTAACATGATTTTAGGGTCATTTGTGGCTGCTGGATTGGATTTAGATGAATTTAAAACTGTCTTAGCAACATTACCCATCTCGGGTTATGAAATTATGGTGCAGGACGTAGTAAAAAAAGGCATAAGTGCAAAGCATTTAGATGTTAAACTAACAGAACAGCAGCCCCATAGGCATTTATGGCATGTTGAAAAGATAATTAAAGACGGACAACTCCCCATTGGGGTCAGGGACCTGGCATTAAAAATATTTAATAAATTAGCAGAGACAGAAGCCAAGGTTCACGGGACCAGTATAGAAAAGGTGCATTTTCATGAGGTAGGGGCGGTCGATGCGGTTGTTGATATTGTTGGTGCGGCTTGGGGTATTTATAAAATGGGTATTAAGAAAGTATATTCTTCGCCATTAAATGTTGGACAAGGTACAGTGAAATGTGCCCATGGACTTATGCCGATACCTGCACCGGCAACTGCGGAGCTTTTAAAGGGTGCTGTGACGTACTCTAATGAGGTCAAAGGTGAGTTAGTAACCCCGACAGGTGCTGCTATCATAATCTGCCTCACATCCCATTTTGGCAGTCAGCCCCTTATGAAAATTCAGCAGACAGCCTATGGTGCCGGTACTTGGGATTTACCCATTCCTAATGTATTACGCTTGACTTTAGGGGAAGAGGTTCAAAAAGATATTCCATCTGAAAATGAGAAAGCGATGGTAATTGAAACAAACATCGATGACATGAATCCCGAGTTTTATGAATATTTAATGGAAAAGCTCTTTGACGCCGGGGCAGTAGATGTATATTTCACTCCGGTACACATGAAGAAAAACCGGCTAGGCGCATTGATCTCCGTCACTAGCAATCTAAAGGACCACAGTCCAATAATTGATATTATTCTAAAAGAGTCAACTACACTAGGCTTGAGGATGTACCCTGTAGATAGGGTTAAACTTGCCAAAGAGTATCAGGAAGTGATGACACCTTGGGGAAAGGTAAGAATTAAGTTAGGCAAATTTGATAACAAAATTTATAATATTAAACCAGAATACCAAGATTGCAAGGCACTGGCTCTACAGCATGGGATTCCTCTAAAGGAAGTATGGCAGAAGGCATACAACGCCTTTACAGGTGAGGATAACTAAATAGCCAAATATTACCCTTGACTTTAAGGTCTGAGCCTAGTAAAATATACAAATGTGAGACGCAAAAAAAGAGCCATTAGCTCAGTTGGTAGAGCACCTGACTTTTAATCAGGGTGTCCCGCGTTCGAGTCGCGGATGGCTCACCATGGCCCATTGGTCAAGCGGTCAAGACATCGCCCTTTCACGGCGGTAACGGGGGTTCGATTCCCCCATGGGTCACCAAAACAGAAGTTGGAAGTCTGAAATCAGAAGTGGGAAAAAGTCTGACCTCTGATTTCGGACCTCTGACCTCCGATATGGGCGATTAGCTCAGCTGGGAGAGCACCTGCCTTACAAGCAGGGGGTCGGCGGTTCGATCCCGTCATCGCCCACCAATAACGGAAGTCGGTAATCGGAAGTCTGGAGTCGGAGAAAATCCGACCTCTAACATCTGACCACTGACCTCTGAAATATGGCCCATTGGTCAAGCGGTCAAGACATCGCCCTTTCACGGCGGTAACGGGGGTTCGATTCCCCCATGGGTCACCAAACTAGTAACTAGAAGCTGGAAACTAGAAGCTAGATAGGATAACAATCCCAAAGGATTTAAAATTCAATCTAGCTTCTAGCGTCAAGCCTCTAGCATCCAGTATGGAGCTGTAGTGTAGCGGTTAACATGTCGGCCTGTCACGCCGAAGATCGCGGGTTCGATTCCCGTCAGCTCCGCCATATGCCTCGATAGCTCAGTCGGTAGAGCAGAGGACTGAAAATCCTCGTGTCGCTGGTTCGATTCCGGCTCGAGGCACCAACAAAAATCAGCTGCACTCTGTAGCTGATTTTTTTGTTTTTACTACAAATAATCTATAAAAATTTATACTATTTTGTCATCGCGAGCGTAGCGTGGTGATCCCCCGACCCAATATTTATTCCCTTAGTCGGTAGCACGATCGCACATCAGGAAAGCTAGACGTTCATGATCACATATCATATCATTCCTAGCCACTAGCCACTAATTATTGAGGAGGATTATTATGCAGAAGGAAAAATTATTTAAATACGGTATTATCTTTTTATTAGTTTTAAATATTTTTTCAATTGCTAAATTAAGTAGTATTGAAAATGAGCTTAATAACCAAAGAAATTACATAAATAGCCGGATGGATTCGGTGGCAAGTGAAGTGCGGTCCGCTAGCAGTAATATTTCTAACTTTGTTAGAGACGAGCAGTGGATTGCTGGTAGCTACAGTAAATTAAACTTAGATCCAACTACCCAAGTATTTACTACTGATGTTTACTGGACATTTAGAGAGTTAGCCAAGGATAATGCCAAGGTTTTTCTATTATATAAAAAAGTTAATGAAGCAGGCTGGGAAAAGGTTGAAGCTAAGAATACCGGGGGTCTCAATTATGCTGCGGTTTTTGAACTAACTTCTGAGGAAAATTATGATACCCAGGTTCTAGTGGAAAGCTCTTCTGGAGAAAAAAGCCAACAGTTAACATTTGTTAGGGCGGAAAACTTATTTCAAGGAGTTTATGATCTGAACTTTGGTAGCTTCCGTTCTTCTTCACAAAACAATGGAGAACTCAGTTGGGATATTAATTTGGTTGAGTTTAATGGTTATAGAGAACCGGGTCTAGAATCTTTTATAATAAAGGATGTCCAAGCAGAACTTTATGAAGGGGATAAGTTCATAGGCAAGAAGGCTTTTGTAAAGGGTGAAAATATAGATATACCGGAGCATATTACTAATTGGCAATTAAATGGCCAGACCAAGGGGAATATAACGGGGACAATCTATATCTATTTTGAGAATGGGTATGTTCGACAAGAAGAAATAAGGGTTTGACTTTTTAAGCTTGCTATCTCAAGGAGGGCAAGCCCTTTTTTATTAATAACCTCCCTTTTATTGTAAAAGGGGGTTTACATAATAAACAAACAACCTTATAATAGTAAATAGGTTGTGGGATCATTGGAATATTATTACATATTTTCTACTCATTAATTGTAAAGGAGTGTGAACCAAAGATGGTTTACTATAATGAACGTCAGCAAAAAATCGCGAAGAAATTTAGCCCCGATGTCATTAAAAGCAATTGGACCGATTGGAAATGGCAAATTAAGCATACTATTAAGGATATTGCTACCCTAGAAACACTTTTAAATATTAGCTTTGATGAGGTGGAAAGAAAAAAGCTAGAAAAGACCCTTGCCAAGTTTCCTCTATCAATTACACCATATTACTTATCCTTAATTAATCCTGAAAACTTCAGAAAAGACCCAGTATTTAAGCAGGCTTTCCCCTCCCCGGCTGAATTGCAGGTTGGTACCTGGGAAATGGAGGACCCTCTATCTGAAGATAAAGATAGTCCAGTTCCTGGAATAACCCATAGATACCCCGATAGAGTCTTGTTTTATATCAGTCATGTCTGCTCAATGTATTGTCGCCACTGTACAAGGAAAAGAAAAGTTGGTGATAAAGACTCCATCCCCAACAAAAAAGAGATTATTAGGGGTATTAAATATATTCAGAGTCACCCGGAAATACGTGATGTTCTTCTCTCAGGTGGTGATCCTTTGATGCTATCAGATGACTACTTAGACTGGATCTTGACTGAATTGAGGAAAATTCCCCATGTACAGGTAATAAGGTTTGGTTCAAGGATGCCCGTTGTTTTACCCTACCGAATTACTGATGAATTGGTAGCTATCTTTAAAAAACATCATCCTATCTGGCTAAATACTCATTTTAATCATCCCCGGGAAATAACACCCTCTTCCAGAGAGGCATTAAGAAAATTAGCTGATGCAGGGATACCTTTGGGTAATCAATCGGTTTTATTATCAGGAATTAATGATTGTCCCCAGATAATGAAAAGATTGGTCCATAAGCTTGTAGAAAATAGAGTGCGGCCATACTACTTATATCAGTGCGACTTATCAGAGGGGCTTAACCACTTTCGGACGTCCATTGGTAAGGGTATTGAAATAATGGAAAACTTAATAGGTCATACCAGCGGCTTTGCGGTACCTACATATGTAATAGATGCACCAGGAGGTGGCGGTAAAATACCGGTTATGCCAAACTATCTGGTTTCCTGGTCGTCTAACAAGGTAATACTAAGAAATTATGAAGGTGTTATTACAACTTACGAGGAGCCGGAGAATTATAAATCTATAAGGTGTAATAATAATTGTGAGCAGTGCGATTTACAGTTGAAGCCATACGAAACAGGGGAATGTGAATATATCGGGATTGCTCGTTTGATGGCTGATTCAGAAAAAATAATTTCTCTTACTCCGGAAAATAACGAAAGGCTGGGGAGACGTCTTGCAGAGTGATAAGATTGAAAGTATTGGTTCATCCATAGTTCAGCATGGCAAATATAATAGTAGGATATATTTAATGAAGCTGGCATCTGGGGATTCACCGCAGATAATAGATAAATTGGATAGGCTAGCCCAGGAAAATGGTTATACGAAGATATTTGCCAAAGTACCGGCATCTGAAAAAGATATATTTAGCAAGCGGGGCTATGTAGAGGAAGCGGTTATTCCGCTTTTTTCCCATGGTTTAGAGGATGTTTGTTTCTTGGCTAAATATTTTTCTGAAAAAAGAGCCCTAGAAACAAATCAAGAGGAGATAACAACTATTTTGGAAGCATGTAAAGAAAGACAAAAAAATGCAAAAAAAATTGAGCTGCCTGAGGAATTGGGTTTTAGAGTTTGTGCAGATAGGGATGCTGTGGAAATGGCATCACTTTATCAAGAAGTATTTGAGTCTTATCCCTTTCCCATATTTGATCCGGAATATCTTAAAAAAACAATGCAAAGCCATGTGATCTATTTTGGAATCTGGCATAATGGGGAGCTAGCGGCATTATCCTCGTCAGAAATGGATATAGAATCACAAAATGCGGAAATGACGGATTTTGCTACCCTACCCCAATACCGGGGCAAGAGCCTAGCTTCTTATTTGCTGAAGCATATGGAAGCGGAAATGAAGGAGCGGAAAATTAAAACAGCCTATACAATAGCCAGAGCATATTCCTGGGGAATGAATTTAACCTTTGCGGGATTGAACTATAAGTATGGAGGTACCCTAATAAATAATACAAATATCTGTGGAAGGCTAGAAAGTATGAATGTATGGTACAAGACCCTACTCTAAAAAGCGATGGGGTGTGTCTGGGGACGGTGGGTATGTCTGGGGACGGTCCTTTGACACGGTCAATAGTTATTAATTATGCACTAAAACTTATTTGGTTTCTCCCATTATTTTTTGCTTGATATAAAGCCATGTCTGCATTATTAATTAATTCATTAACACTAAAGTTTTCGTCATTGATTATAACTGTTTCGATACCAATACTTATGGTAATCTTTATAATCTCATCTTTAAAAACAAGCTCCGTATTAGCTATGTATTCTTGGATGTCTTTAGCAACCCTAAAGGCATCTTCTTTATTGGCCTCAGGCAATATGATTAAAAACTCTTCACCACCATATCTCCCAAGGATATCAGTACGCCTAATCCTGTCCTTGCATGCTTTTGCTAACACCTTCAATACTTCATCTCCTGCCAGATGTCCATGCTTATCATTAATCAGCTTGAAGTGGTCAATATCAATCATTAGAATAGATATATAGTGGCCAAGTCTTCTGGATCTTTGCAGTTCTTTTTCGGCTTCTTCCATAAGCCCTCGCCTGTTATAAATTTGGGTTTGGAAATCATAGCTGGCCATATTGTTCAGAGCCTGGATCATTTCCTTCTGCCTTGAAATATCTTGAATAAAGTAAACACGGCCAACATTATTATTATTTTCATTGAGCACAGAGGTGCGAATTTCATAATACTTCTGTGTACCCTTATTTAAGATTTCCATTTCAAACTGATCGGTCTTTTGCTTTAGAATATACTGACACTCTTTAAAAATGGAAACATCAGTTCCAATACGTTTTAAATCCAGCCACGCAAATATATTTTTAGCGGACTTATTAAAATCAATTAATCTATTCTTATCATCTATTACAATAATACCTTCATTAATTTCTGAAAAAGTAACATCCCTTACTATTTCTTTCAGTTCAAGAAAATCATAACGGAATAAGGCAACATAAAAGAATATGGCAGATAAGCTCAGACCAAAAGGTGTAAGATCTAGATTCAAAGGCGACAAACCTGCAATATAGATCATATTTACTGACATTGGCCAAATTGAGCCAAAAAACATCCAATAAGCCTGGGTACCAAATTTATATCCGTTTTTACGCCAAGCTCCGAAAAAAACAGACATCCCAAATAACTGTACTAAATAAGCGTAAGCAATATTTACGAAATACCAGGGTCCTCCTGATAGCTTAGCTAATAAATAGCCTTCAAATTCAAAAGCTGAAACATTAGTATAAATTAATTTATGGTATTCGTTTGTAACATTGAAAAAAAGTGTCAAGAAGGGGATAACCATTATCATTATAGTTATCTTTAAAGAGGCTGCCTTTTTAAAATGAAACTTATAAGCAAAAATCATCCAAAAAGCAGACATAAATGGCGCACCAAAATACTCCATTTTTAGGAAAAATTTTATCTGCTCAATATTATCAGCCTTCAGCTCAAAGCTGTAACCTGTAATGTAAATAGCAATTGCTAAGCACATGATAGAAAAGGGAGCGGAGAGAGCGTTCCTCTGTTTGGACAATGAATATAAAAAGATAACAAAAAATGATGCCCCAAAGAAAAGTAAGATATTTGAGATATACCCAATCAGATGAATCCCTCCCTATTTATCAAATGCCCTCTTTAAAAAATATTTTATATTATTTTATGGGAATATGCACCCAATAATTTAAGGAAGGTCCTCAGGCACCTTTGTTAACCTTTGGAAATGGGAAGTAAGCATAAATGTGAAATTTAAAGATAAAAGTAGGAAATACTTTTTGCTTTGTCGAATGGGATAATAAATAATGTTCAATGAAGATATTGGATGATGATGAAGAAGTTTATAGAATGAAAGTGAGCTGGCTAAATGAGAGCAGTATGCATTGATTTTGAAACAGCTAATAGCTTTGTTGGGAGCATTTGTTCTGTGGGGCTGGCAATAATTGAGGGCGGCAGTGTAGTTGATACCAAATATTGGCTAGTTAAGCCACACCACAGGTATTTTTATTTCGACCCATTTAATGTAAGGATTCACGGAATCGATAAAGAAGCTGTTAAAGATGCACAGGAATTTGATGCTATTTATAATCAGATAAAACCTTTATTCGATATATTACGCCTTTTCTCATCAACGGGTTAACGGTATTTTTGTTGAATAATATCATAGAAATAAAAAAGACACGCAATTAAGCTACCTTACCCTGAAAGAGTGGGAGGTAGCTTTTTTATTTAGTCTCAACAAATAGGTGACATTAAGGAATTAGAAGATTTCACAAAAAAATAGAGGATCATAAAGTAGTGATTGAGTTCTCATTTGAACAACCCCGTTGATTTAATGGAAAATTTGGTATGCACATTAATAATGGCGACTGGATATACCTGATGCCAGTCAATATTCGCCCACTGTCTAGGATATTTAATACGATACTTTCCGCCAAAACCTACTGGATCTGAATTCAAGCCCTGGAGTTTGGTTAGCAGGGCTTCGATCTTCCTCTTGGTCAGGGTTTCGGCTTCATTTTCTATCCTTTCCGTTTCATCTTTGGAAATTATCCGTTGAGGTTTGCTTTCCACCACTCCACCTGTGATTTTTAACTTCACGTCAAAAGTCACAATGCCAGTGTCGGAAACGGTGATTTCTGTCTTTGTTTGTGATTTGATCTTATGAAAAGCGACTAACTTAACATCATTTAGTGGTAGAGTTAAATAACCAAGGTCAGACCCCATAATTAAAGCCAGAGTCTGAGTTTCATCCATATCAAGCTCCCCAACCATCGAGTTTTCAGAAAAGACCGCTGTTCCAGCAATTCTGTAATTGTCCTGGGATTGTTCTATGATGGGCAGATAAGAATCTTGCCACTTTTTATCTACAATAGAGTTAACCCGCCAAAGGTCAAGGGGCAAAGCTAGGGTTCTTTTGCCAGGAATCTGAAAATAAAAGTCAATATAATTCCCCGGTAGTAGGTTGGCCTCATTTTTCAGATCTAAGAGCTTTTCCGGGTCATTTTTGGTCAATAGAACATTAGTGTTGGGAGGAATTAAGGGAAATCGCCCGACAAAGTCCAGAACATCATTAATATTACCTCGGGCTACTTCTTCAGAAAGGATGATTGCTCTAATTTGACCGAAAAAAATATCGGTGGCCACATTACTGTGGACTTTTGTCCAGGCCTCCAATGCAGACTTTCCCTCTCCTAAAATAATAAAATGACGTTTTTGGAACTGCTGGGTGGTTCCCTGGACTGGCGGAATTTGGGTACCCGGGACTGGTATAACGATACCAATTTTCACTGAGGAGGTTTTTCCACTATCAAAAAATACTGTAGAAGCAATCCCCCGCCTACTTATCTCCTGCACATCCCAGCAGCCGGAGGTAAAGGACATTATAATAAATAACAGTAGTATAATTAAAGTTTTACGCAGCATCCTTTTTCCCACCCCGTCTTCTGATAACTGCCAATAACCATACGAACAAAAGGAAACCTATGGTAAAGACAAAGCCACTGACGCGAAAGAAAGAAAAAATATACCTAACTTCAATTATTTCAGTAAGTAATATCATTCCTGAATAGATAATCGGGAACAAAATAAGGGTAAACCATTTATAATTAAGTACCCCTAAGAGCTGAGCAATGCCTTCGGCAAGTATATAATAGAGAAACCCTAACCCTGTTAATGTCAGGGTTAGCCAAGAGACGGTAAAAAACAGGCCGAAGGATTGCAGGATAAAAGGCAGGTTAGCCTTGCGCGTTACCTCTATAACCGGCCAGCTGTAACGGAGGACACCTGGTGCACTGTAATTTCCTATTCCGCTTATAATAGTTGCTAAGATCATAAAAAAAGCAAGTGTTGTAGCTCCTAAAATAGTTTTAAACCCTTTTCTTTTTTCTGTTAAATAGGGGTATATCATCAATACTGTGATCAGGGGGAAAAAAGGGTAAAACAATTGCACCGCGCCTAGAGGAATCTTTAGTCCGTCTATAAAAAAGATGGGACGAATATTATCAAGTTCAAAGCTCTGAAAAGAGAAACCTATAGCCATTAGGCTTAAAATAAAGGTAACGGGGAAGATAAAAGCAGCCAGGCGGGTTATCCCTTCTATTCCCTGGTGGGCGATATAAGTTAAAACACCAAGATAAAGCAGAAAAATTGCCCAGGAAGGCGTCCTAAAGAGAAAATAGGTTCCGCTCTGTAGAGCAGTCATGTTACTGGATAAGATTAAGATGGCAAAGATAAACGTTAGATAAATAAGCCCTAATATTTTCCCCAAGAAAGTGCCGCAAACAACGGGGAGGTATTGGATGATGGATTTCTTTGGGAACTTACGTCCTAAGGAGTTTAGTAATATAATCAGTCCAACTGTCAGGACAAAGGCTAGTACTAAGCCCCAGTAACCATTGTTTCCAATATACTCAGCAGCTACATAAGGTGACTGCATTACACCAAGGCTGAACAAGGTAGCATACAAAATCATAAATAAGAGTCCTGGGCCAATTCCTGTTTTTTCTTTTAACATTAAGCCTCATCCTCCCCTTCATTTTTGCCCAACCTATCCTCCTGTTGGGGACGATAAGTTGGAGGTCGCCTGTAACTTAGCCACCAGGGCAACCGGATAGGGGAATCTGCCATATCAACTATTATGGGTGGTCCCCATGGGGCTAGATAAGATACCCCGAAGGACTTCAAGCTTGCCATGTGGGCTAAAATCAAAACACCTGCGCAAATCACACCTATAAAGCCAAAAACCGCCCCCGCAGCAAACAAAACGTATCTTATCCATCGCCAGGCCTGTTCTTTAGCCAGGTTTGACGTACAAAAGGTGGCCAAAACGCAAAATACTACTACAGTTACAGTAATACCGGAGACTAAACCGGCGTTAATAGCAGCAAGACCCATCACAATGCCTCCGCCTACACCAAGTATCATGTTGATATTTACCGGGGAGCGTGCGCTTGCCTCCCGCAAGACCTCAAAGGCAAAAAAGGTAATACCCATTTCTAAGATGGCTGGAAAAGGCACTTGAGTGCGAACAGATGCTTCCAACTGTACCACTGAAGGGGGGAGTAATTCGGGATTAATAGTAACCATGGAAAGGTAAAATCCCGGTAAAGTAACAGCAATAATTGTACCTATGGCTCGAATCAGTCTGAGGGCTGTACCTGTAATCCAGTTGAAGTAGAAATCCTCGGCGGTTTGATAAAACTCGTTTGACGTTGCCGGAACTATAATATTAAAGGATGACCTGTCCACTAGGATGGCTACCCTTCCTTCCAAGATAGCTGACATAACTTTATCGGATCTCTCTGTTTCTTGAACAAGAGGGAAGGGGGTTAGCCTTCTATCACTAATAAACTCGGCGATATAGCCGGTTTCTAATATGCCGTCAATCTTTATCTGCTCAAGCCGTTTATGAACCTCCTGAACGATATCGGGATTGGCCACATCATTAAGATATATGATCGCAATTTCCGTTTTTGTACGTTCTCCCACAATTTTTTTTTCCAGTTTCAGGTTAGGGTCTTTGATAGATCGTCTGATCATGCTGATGTTGTCGCTTAAGGTCTCGTTAAAACCTTCCCGTGGTCCCTTGATAGTTTTTTCTGTAACTGCTTCTTCTATGGGACGTTTAGCGAAACTTAGTAGAGGTACGGCCAAAATTATGCTAACATCACCAATAATAACTAAAGCGTATCCGGATAATAGTTTTTCAATACCATTATGAAGGTTATCGACTTCAACAGACTTTGATGCCGAGATAATTAATTTTAGTTGACTAGCACCAAGTACGGCTGTTTTTTCTTGGATAAACTTATTAATTGGTTCAATAACGTGCTGCCCCAGCAAATTTCCGTCTACTAGTGTTTCCAGGTAAATTACAGCTGCTGCAGTATCCCCATTATCTTCAAAGCGACGAATTACTAAGTCACCAGGGCTTCCCGTAGACTGGAGAATAACCTGGATGATGTCATCAATACTTCCCTTGATTTCCCCGTGTTTTAGTACAGAGGAGCCTATTTTTATTGGGATAGGCTTTTTTTTAGGTGATTTAAGAAATTTATCGAAAAACATTATCTAGCCCCCATAGAAAAAACATTATCCAAATTAGTTTGCCGTTTCAGGTGAAGACTATTCATTTATTCTTTTTTTAAGAATAGCCTCTACATGGTATGACTGAGGCAAAGCGAAACTAATTGCCCATAGGGGTGCCAATGGGTTTTGATATTGAACAGTATGTGCATTGCGTCATAAAAGACGCAGGTAGGTTTCGCTTCGCTAGGTTAAGGTTAAAAAGAAACTTGATAACTAAGATTACATTTTTAAGGTTTAAACTTTTTTAACTTAGCGCAGCGAAAACTAGCATTGTTTATCAACCAATCATCAACCTTAAATTTATTTAATATGAAATAATATGGTACAATATATTTAAATTAATATAAAAGTGTTAATTTTACGACTGGGGTGAAAATATGAAAATCGTAATAGCTGGTGGTTCAGGGTTTATTGGAAAGCGATTGACTGACAACCTTGTTGAGCACGGGCATGAAGTTGTTATATTAACTAGAAAAGGAAAGATTCCAGCGAAGGCCGTATCATATGTGAATTGGCTCAAAGAAGGTGCTGCTCCAGAAAAGGAGTTAGGAAAGGTTGATGTTTTTATTAACTTAGCAGGTGTTTCGATAAATGATGGAAGATGGGATGCTAAACACCAAAAAGAAATATATTATAGTCGGATGGTAGCTACAGAGGAGTTATTAAGAATAATCTCCATATTGCCTCAAAAACCGTCTGCATTTATTAACGCGAGTGCTATCGGTATTTATCCGACATCATTAGAAACTGCTTATGCAGAAGACTCTTTAGCAACATCAAATGATTTTCTAGGTAATACTGTAAAGGACTGGGAAAATAAAGCAAATAAAGTGGAAAAGTATGGGGTGCGTACTGCTTTTATGAGATTTGGCCTTGTACTTGGTAATGAAGGCGGTGCCTTTCCTCTAATGGCACTTCCGTATAAAGTATACCTTGGTGGAACAGTTGGTTCGGGGGAACAGTGGGTCTCTTGGGTTCATATTATTGATGCTATACGAGCTATAGAATTTGTTATTGAAAATGAAATTTTGTATGGACCTGTTAATGTCACATCACCATCCCCTTTAAAGATGAAAGATTTCGGTAAAACAATTGGGTCTGTATTAAAAAGGCCACATTGGTTTCCTGCACCTTCATTTGTTATGAAGGTGGCACTAGGGAAAAAAAGTAAACTCGTTCTTGAAGGCCAACGGGTCATACCTAAAGTTTTAATGGAAGCAGGATTTGAATTTTTATTTCCGACACTTAATTTAGCTTTAGAGAATTTGCTTATAAAAAAGTAGGGTTACCCTGGGTTATTGGTTGGTTATTAGTATTTAAAGCCAATAAAAGCAAAGAAAAAAGGAGGAGGTAGAAGTGAAAATTTTTAAGAAGTATAAATTAGTAAAACAGGCTTTGTTGTGCTGCATTTTGCTATTTGCCATTTATCCAGTAGGAGTTTTAGCAAACTCGTCATGGCATTGGGTAACAGTAAGCCCTATGAGGATTTTGCCAATAGCAATAATATTAACACTTGCTATTGAGACTTGGGGAGTAATAGTATATGGGAAAGTTGAGGAAAAAGTAAGGGTCTTTTTTATTGTTACTTTTGCAAATATTACTTCTTTTACAGCACCTTATATTTATAGCACATACTTCTTAAATGGGTTTTATTATTCAGGCTGGGGTTATGCATGGGAAAGAGCATTCAATATATATAATTAGGCTTATATATTTAGTGCTAACTTTGTGTATTGAAGTTCCCCTGGTATATTTTCTACTTAATAACCGAAGCAAAAATAAGAAAATATTATTACTTATAATAATAGCTGTAAATGTAATTACCACGATAATTGTTGCAGTTCTAGAAAGACGTCTTTGCCAGGGTCGATGGTAGCGTTGCATCTGACTCCTTATTTTATTTGCTTAAGTTCAAAAATTGAGTATAATATGTATTATAGAAATTACTTAGTCCGAAGTTCCTAAAATTGTTTTCAATAAAAAACCCTTATAAAATAAGCGGATGTAGCTCAATGGTAGAGTATCGGCTTCCCAAGCCGAGGGTTGCGGGTTCGAGCCCCGTCGTCCGCTCCAAAATTATATTGTAAATCAAGGCCTCCCGAGTGATGGGAGGCCTTTTTGCAAACATTTTGCTAACAGTACTTATCTGGTATAGAAAATTTTATAAAGCCTCGCTTACATACTATATACTAACAATGTAAAATCAGTTGAAAATAAAATAAGGGTAATAGTACCAGTAGCTTCAAATTACCAAGCCAAGAACCTATTAGCCGGATTGCTCTTCAGCACTGCTCTATTCGTTTAAAGAGTAAGGGCCATTTATAGCCAAATAAAGCTAAAATCAAAATTTATACCATCGATTCTTCAGGTTCTATATTTGCTAATCAAATTTATTTATTAATTTTATAAAAAGAAGATAAAATTATGAGACCAAAAACTACTTCACTAACTGTATGAGGTAACATTGAAGTTGTAAGCACAGAAAGTGTTATATATAATGTCGGAAGTCCAACAGCTATGAATTTAATCCAATCATATTTCCATAAACCATTTTTGTGAAATTTACAAAAAAAATTAGGCACAGTAGTTATGCACCAATAATTACAGGAAATGTTGAGATGAAAATTAAACGGAAAAGAAAATTAGATGTATTAAACATTTCCCCATAAAAAAGTAACAAAACAACAAGTAATGTATATAAAAATATACCTGTAAATCTTTGAGAGCACTGAAAAAGTCCAGTTCCGTGTCATTCTGAATGAAACGAAGTGTAATGAAGAATCTTGAAAGCCTCGTAAATGCTCAGATCCTTCGCTATCGCTCAGGATGACAAGCTTGGCTATTTGCCTTATTACTTAACTTTTTCAGTGCCTTGAAATCTTTTAAGGTTATTTTTCAGACTTAACTACCCCCATAACTACTTCTATTTGATATTTAGTATCATTGTAATAATTAAGTTAGACATCATCAACTTTTATCTATATAAAGTTATGTCGTAAACAACCAAGAGGTCCATTATCAAAGCCTAGGGATACCCCTCGGCTTTGATAATGGACCCCATGTAAAAATTGCGGCACAAATTTTGTTGTGCTAACATGGTTGTTAGTGTTATTTTGGTAATCAATACTAAAGGAAAATATTTAGGAACTTTTTTTAGAAGACAAGTGAGCAGAACATAATGGGAAGATTCTATTAATTCAAAATATTATTTTAACAAGGAGGTTGTTTTTGTTGTCAAAGTTTATACCATATATTTTAATTATTTTTGCTATTATAATTATAGTTATAGCTATATCTTCTATAGCAAACTATTATTTTAATCGTTCAGCAAATAAAGAGGTTGAAAACTTACTTAGTAAGAGTGAAAGTGCTGATGAGAAAATAATTAAAGAAGCCGACATTAAAAGCTTACCTAGTAGTGTTCAGAAATGGCTTGAATTTTCCCAAGTATTAGGTAAAGAGGGAATTATTACAATTAAAGTTGATCAGAAAGCAGAAATGAGGCTTAAAAAAGAACAGGCATGGATGCCTTTAACAGCGAGGCAATACTTTACCACTAATGAACCTGGTTTTATTTGGATTGCTAAAATAAAAGCCGCACCACTAATTCATATTGTTGGTAAGGATAAGTATGTCGATGGTAAAGGTAATATGCTAATAAAAATTATGTCTCTAGTAACGGTGGCTGACGGTAAAGGTAAGGAAGTAGACCAAGGAACATTGCTTCGTTTTCTAGCCGAAACTGTGTGGTTTCCTACTGCTGCTTTAGAAGATTATATTAAATGGGAAGAAATTAATGATAATTCTGCAAAAGCCACTATGACTTACGGGAATGTAAAGGCATCAGGAATATTTACCTTTGGTGATAATGGTGAAGTTAAGAATTTTGCTGCTCAAAGGTACAAAGAACTTGATGGTGAGTATAGTTTAGAGACTTGGAGTATCGATGTTTCAGCTTATAAAGATTTTAGCGGTATTAAAATTCCAACTAAAGGTGAGATAATATGGAAATTAGCCGAAGGGGATTTTAACTGGTATAACTTTAAGGTATTAAATGTGGAATATTACACTTGAAAATGCAAGTTGAAATACTAGCTGTTTACTGAACAGTACAACGAATAACTATACTAGTGAATAGATGGTATTCATAGTTTTCTATGAAACTAAACTTACCTTAAAAGACACTAAATTAATCTGGTTATTTTGATATGAAAATAATTTCTCATAATAAATTAAACCCTGAGTTTGATTCGAAGGTGTTAAATCAATAACCTGCAAAAAATTCCGAAAGATATTGGTGTTAAAGGCAAGGAAGTTGTTCATATATATTGTAATAATGGGCGAGAATTATTGTCTTTGATAAATATAGGTGCAGAATCGGGAGTTGGATTCGACATATCGGATGAGGCTATAAAGGAAGCAAATGAACTTAAAGAGATATCTGGATTAAACTGTGACTTTATTAGAACAGATGTATATGACATAGATGAGAAATATAACAATAGATTTGATTTGGTATACATTAGTATTGGGCAATTCAGTACCACACCTGCGAGCCTAAGCTAAGAGCTAGCTAAGGCTCTCGGCGTCGCGAGTGCCTAAACGTTATCTAAAAGTCGGCAGAAAAGAAGAAAAAGTAGCTCTTAGGCTACTTTGGTGGAAAAACATCATCATGGGTTCCAATAATATAGCGAGTGTTAATCTGGTCGTTTCCTTCGGTAGTTACTTCTACAATAATTCTTATAGACATATTAACACTGATTTCATAGAAGTTGTTTGTTCCTTGTATTTTCTTGAATCGTAGGGAGGGGTGGCTGGGATCGGAGATGAATAATTCAATAGCTTTTGCTGCTTGTTTCGAAGCTTTTGCCTTTAGCTGTTTAAACTGCTTATCGAATTTTCGAGTAGATTTAAATCGGCTCGTCATTGTTTAATGCCATTGAGAAATTCACTAATGGTTTTAAACTCACGAACATCTCCGGAATTAACATCCTTTTTTGCTTCAAGCATATCATTTTGGGCGGTGTCGGACCAAAAGTATGCTTGACTAGAAGGAACAAGTTTCATCGGTTCAATAATAATTTTATTGTTATCCATCCGAACATCAAGCACATCACCTTCATTAATATAAAGTTGTTTTCTGATATCTTTGGGTAAGCTTATAAGATTTCGTTCTTAATTACAGTATAAGCGTAATTACGTAACATTGCAAATATAAAAATAGTTTCATTAGTATATATTTGGGGTGCCGACCTCCAGATAACACATCCAATACAACTTTCCTTTGTTTGTTGATGAATTGTTATTGTTGAACTGTCCAGACTCAATATATAAAGGCATCCAACCAAGGTTGAATGCCTTTATTATTTTTACCTCCAGAAAAATGGGAAAAACGGAAAAAACGGAAAGAACGGGAAGAATGGAAAAAATGGAAAAAATGGTGGTCGTGGTCTACCATAAAACGGACCTCCAAACTGGGTCATTTGGAATTGACCATTGGGATTGCCATAATTTTGACCCATTTGGTATTGATCATACATGGGATTTGGCCCTACTGTGTATTGATTATAGGGATTGCCCATCATTTCATCATACATTTAATAATCCTCCTTTCATCTACCTAATAACATAATATGTTTTGAAAGAGGAAGGATTCTCATAGTAATTCTATAGGTAGTGAAATACAGGAGTTGAGTGCGGTAAGTAGGAATAGTCTTCCGCAGCAGAACAGGTCTCGGCCGCTGTATAGCAGCTTGTTGCCCAATTACATCAAATTAATTTAATGGTAAGTTGCAAAATGAATTGCTGTAACATAGAATATATTATAAATAAAGGCCTCCTGAGAAAAGGGAGGCCTTTTCCCATTCTAATTTGAACTAAAAAAGGCTTTAACCCTTTTCTTGGGTTAAAGCCTTTTTAGTAGTTGTTATATATTATAACTTAACTATATTTTCTGCTTGTGGGCCACGACTGCCTTGCACCACATTGAATGAAACCCGCTGACCTTCGTCAAGGGATTTGAAACCATCGCCTTGAATTGCACTAAAGTGTGCAAATACATCAGCGCCGCCGCCTTCAACTTCGATAAAACCGAAACCTTTTTCTGCATTAAACCATTTAACTGTACCTGTTTGCATTGTATTACCTCCAAAATTTTTTTAGTATGTCTTTTGTAGTGTTCCACAAAAATATAAAATTCACACATTTAAAATAGATTACCAAAACATTTTATTCCAAACTGGATTTTGTCGTTGCGGTTTAAATTACCAGGAGAATTATGTATTTTCAGCTATATCTTATATGTGTTACTAATTGAATATACCTGAAACATATGATAATGTAAACAAGTAATATAGACGAAGGGAGAAATTAAATGAAAAAAGGAGTAATTGTAGGTGTTGCTATTATTGCCCTACTGCTATTTACAGCAGGAAGCTTTGTTTTTACAGTTGACCAGACAGAACAGGCATTTTTGGTAACTCTCGGTGTACCCCAGGCTGATTTATTAAAACCTGGCTTGAACTTTAAGCTTCCTTACCCCATTCAGAGATTGGTGGTAATGAGCAGAGAGACATTCTCTCTCACCATAGGTTATGCGGAAGACAAAGATGGAAAGATAACTACGAATGTAAGAGAATCTAAAATGATTACCGGTGATGAAAATATTATTCAAGTAGATTTGGAGGTGCAATACAGGATAACAGATCCTATTGCCTATACCTTTAATACCGAAGATCCTAAAACAATTCTCTATAATATTTCGTCAGCAGCCTTAAGGGGTATAATTGGAAGCTATAAAGTAGATGATGCCCTTACTGATGGCAGAGGTCAAATTACTAATGATATCAGGGACTATGTGGCAGAAGGAATTAACAAGTATAATTTGGGAGTTACCGTAGTAGGAGTAAACCTGCAGGATGTAGATCTTCCTAACGAGGAAGTCAGTCAAGCCTTTAAACAGGTAAATGATGCTCGGGAAGAACGAATGACCAAGATTAACGCAGCTAATCAGCATAAAAATAAAGTTACAAATGATATTTTAGGGGAAATTGAAGCTATAACAAATGATGCTTTGGGTCAGAAGGCAGAAAGAATTAAAACAGCAAACGGTGATGTTGCAAAATTTAACGCAATCTATGAAGAATATGCTAAAAGCAAAAATATAACTAGGAATCGTTTAACAATTGAAACCTTAGAGGCTATATTACCTAGTGCTCAAATTTATATTATGGATGATAGTTCAGGGACAGTTAAATACTTGCCACTTAATACGCTAAGGAAGGGGGAATAACTCGATGCAATTCGATATTAATAATTTGCCTTTTGGCAAGAAAAACAATCAGTCTAGTGATGGAAATGAACCACCATTTGGCAAAGGGAAAAATACAAAAATGCAAATTCCCCGCTTCTTTTATTTTCTGCCTATTATAGTTATTTTACTGGTTGCCCTCTCTTCAAATATAGTTATTGTCAAAACAAATGAATATAGAATAATAAGGCAATTTGGAGAAGTTGTAAATATTCTAGACAAACCTGGGCTCCATGTAAAAATACCTTTTATCCAAACTGTTACTACTTTGCCAAAACATCTCTTATTTTATGATGTAGTTCCTGCGGAAATCAACACTCTTGATAAAAAGAGGATTACAGTTGATCATTTTGCAATATGGCGTATTTCTAATCCTCGAGAAATGATTGAATCCCTAAGAACTGTTCAGGGAGCTGAAGGTAGATTAGGTGATATTATTTATTCCAACATCAGAACGGAATTAGGCAAGCTTAATTTTGAAGATATAATTAATCAGGATACATCTTCTCGGGGTGATGTAAACAATACAGTACAGGATGTTGTCAATAAAATACTAGAGACAAACGGAAACGGAATTGAAGTTGTATCAATTGAGATGAAACGGGCAGATTTGCCTCAAGAAAATGAGCAAGCTGTTTTTAGAAGGATGATATCTGAAAGGCAGAGTAAAGCCCAGGAGTATTTATCTCAGGGTGATGCTGAAGCAAACAAGATAACATCAGAAGCTGATAAGACAGTAAGAGAAATGAGAGCAGAAGCTGGTGAGAGGGCAAAAATAATTATCGCAGAAGGGGAACAGGAAGCAGCTAGAACTTATAATAATGCCTATGGTAAGGATCCGGAATTCTATAACTTCTATCGAACTCTGGAATCCTATAAGGTAACCCTTAAAGGAGAACCTGTTATTGTCCTGCCGATAGGCTCACCATATGTAAGATTGCTAATGGGTAACTGAATTGGATAGGGGACACACCTCATCTTGGGATTCACTTCATGCTGAGGAATGTCCCCAACGAATATAGGGGACACACCTCGTAACAGGAGGCAGGATGCAGGAGACAGGAAGCAGGAAATTCCAGTTCTTGCCTCTTACTTCTTGTTTCATGCTTCTTGAATGAGAAATGTCCCCAACGAATAAAAGGCCTCCCGCTGAGAAGCGGGAGGCTTTATTTATTTTGCGGCACAATTTAATGAAAAGCGGTGGGGGCTTAAAGCATTTATATCAATGGGACTTTTTCCATCAATAATCAATTGGGATATAATTTTACCGGTAAGAGGGGCTAGAGCAATTCCGTCACCTTCGTGGCCAGAAGCCAAATAAAAGCCTTCCGGTTGAACGATGGGGCCAAGGAGAGGCAGACCATCAGGTGTATAGGGACGGAGTCCGGCGATAGTGCGAATGATATTGATGTCCTTTAAGGCAGGAATAAGCCGAACGGCATTTTTCAAAACTTCCCGTATCCCTTCCCGGGTATTTCTAGTGTCATAGCCCACAAATTCCCGGGTAGCACCTATTAAAATATTGCCTTTTTTAGTTTGACTCAAGGATAAGCCTACTCCTAGTTTTTTGGCTAGACTTGTTTCATTCTGTGTTAGCTCAGGATTGTACTTGGCTGCTATATATTGAGCTGAGAGGACATCACCCATAACAAGGGGAGGTACTGCCTCAGTAACCACAATCTGCCCTCTGCGGGGCTCTATAGGCAGCTCTTGTCCAACCATTTTAGCGATTAGCGGTGCCCAGGCTCCGGCGGCATTAATAACTACGGGGGCATAAATGATTCCTTTTGATGTATTCACACCTTCAATGCGGTCATTCTTCACTAAGATATCTGTTACTTCGGTAGCTAGGAGTATCTCAGCGCCATATCTTTGGGCTCCCAGGGCAAACCCTAAATTTAGGCGGATAGGGTTTACATGGGCATCCTGGGGGCTGTAGGTAGAGCCTAGAATATGAGGAGCAAGATCCCTCTGAAGCTTTAAGGCTTCCTTATAGTCTAATATACTTACTTCCAATCCTAGAGCCTTCTGTCTAGCAACGAACTCCTCCATTATTTCGAGTTCATCAGGTGTTTCAATAAGAATCATACCACCATAATTCTCGTATTCAATATCATAATCCAGTTCCAAAGCCAAATCCGTGTACATCTTAGCACTAGCAAGAGCTAGCTCCAAGTGAACCCCGGGATTTTTGGACTGGAGGATAATATCTTGGTCACAAGCCCCTGAAGCCCCGGAAGCCAGGTCGTTTTTCTCTATAAGAATAACCTTTTGACCTTCTTTGGCTAAATAATAGGCACAGGCAGAACCGATTACTCCGCCGCCTATTACTATAATATCTGTGGTTTTATTCATACTGGTCCTCCTCGAGATATTCCTTGATTTTGGCTGCTCTAACCGGTGGGCGAGCAGTCGGAGGAAGTAGCTGGGCTGGGTCCTGCTGCCGTGAAAGCATGCCAGAAATAAGCTTACCGCAGGTTCTCCCTTGGCAGAGTCCCATACCGGCATGGGTTCTTTTTTTTATGCCGGATAAGGTTTGAGCACCTTCGGCTATTGCCTTTTCAATTTCTTCCTTGGTAACCTCTTCGCAGCGGCAGATATATATTTTATCAGCAGTATTAGACATCCTTTAGCCCCTCCTTTATTCGGCATATGGTTCGAACCTCGAGGCAGTAGTTTTTGGGAATTTCTACTGTGATAGCAGCTGTATGGTCCATCTTTTTATTATTTTTTACTTTTAATACTTTTCCTTCAATTAAATATTTTCCTGACCTATCGCCACAGGGGATAATATCCCCTATTTTAGGCAGCGGGCAATATTCGTAAGGAAATTCTACAAGTCCAGTTTCTTTGGAATAGGACAAATCTATAATAAAAATTGCCAGACCGGGGCAAGCGGATATGCATACTCCACAGCCTGTACACTTTTCTTCGTTTAGTCTCGGTAGATTTGTAATAGACTCTCCTATTGTAATCCCACCGAAGGGGCAGGCCTTCTCACAGGGATTACAGGGTATTTCCTGGACGCATTCTATAAAAGCAACAGAACCTTTTTCCAGCCTTTCTAAGCTTGGCGTGCCCGGGACCGCTTCTAACTCGGCTTGTGCCGGTACACCAGTATATTTTACACCCTCGTTCATATTTTACCTCCATAGTTTGGTTTACAACACATTTAAAAGCTCTTCCTTTGCTTGTCTTCTTCCTTCGCCAAAGGGCCCGGTTCTTAAGGCATTTAAACGATCCCAAACCTGATCCTTTAAAATCAGGGCTCTTTCAGCATCATATAAACCTAGGGCTTGAGCGCAGGCGATGCCGGCTAAGCGACCTTCCTCCATAGCAGAACTTGCCTCTTCTACACCAGTAATATCCCCGGCAACGTAGATGCCTGGTACCGTTGTTTCCATATCACTGTTATGGATGGGTACATGGCCCCCGAGACGGGGGATATAGGTAAACCTGCAGCCCGCAAGCCAAGCTAATTCAGTAAGGGGAGATAATCCCACAGCAATACATATTGTATCAATATCGAAGTGCTTCTCTGTGTGGGGAACGGGCTGCCAGTCCTTATCAATCTGGGTAACCATAGCTCCTTCTACTTCGTCATTTCCCCAGACTTCTTTGATAGTATGGGAGATAAGAATAGGAACTCCTGCTCGCCGAATCTTGGCGGCATGTACTCCATAACCACCTATTTGCGGTGCGGCTTCAATCAGGGCCAAGACATCGGCACCTGCCTGCAGAAGCTGATAGGTAACGATAAGGCCCACGTTACCAGTGCCCACCATTAATATCTTTTTGCCTGGCAGAACCTGGTGAACGTTTATCATTGTTTGAGCCGCTCCGGCACCCATTACCCCCGGTAGGGTACTGCCGGGAAAAGCTAAAGTATTTTCTGATGCGCCGGTTGCTAAAATAATTTTTTGGGCAGCAATAGATTGCTCTTTTCCTTTGTGGGAAAAGCTAACTACCCTATCATGATATATGCCATGGACCGGCGCATCTAATATTACTTCTACACCTAGATCTTTGGTAGTTTCCAATAATTGCTGCCCAATATTGTAGCCCCGGGTTCCTGCTAAATGCTCACTTGAACCAAAAAATTTATGAATTTGTTTAAAAAGCTGGCCGCCCGGTTTGTTATTTTCATCAAGGAGGGTAACTTGACCGCCGGCTTTAGCAATTTCCACAGCGGCTGCTAATCCGGCAGGCCCTGCCCCTATAATTACTGCATCACTATATTTCATTTACTATCACTCCATTTTCCTAAACCTTGTTGATTTTCAATAATCATGCCCTCTTCCACTAGTGTAATACAGGTTCGGATATTTGGTTGTCCATTTACGGTCATGATACAGTCAGTGCAGCGGCCAATTCCACAAAAAATACCCCGTGGGTTGCCTTCTTTTGCGGTTATTCTAAATTTCCTGATACCTGCTGCTAATAAAGCTGCGGCAATGGGCTCACCCTTTTTGGCCTGAAGTGTTTTCCCATCAACATTGATAGTTACCCATTGACTGTCGGTACCATCCCCTAAAATTGGATGATTTACAATTCTCAATGCATGTCCCCTCCCAAACTGTATTTTGAAGTTAAAATAAGAATATTCGAATATTTCAGCTGTCAATTTTTTTATGCCATATTCCTATTTTCATCTAATATGACAGGGATTTCAACCAAAAAAAACTTTTTGGCAAGAGATACCAAAAAGAAGCCTGTAGTATGCAAACATATATATTCCCAACATACCCTTATTGTGCAATGAAGTTTAGCATGATATAATTTTACTGTTTAAGGTATTTATGGAGGAGGTTTAGACGATGGAAAAGCGAGTACATATTAAAACAATTTCTAGTAACCAGTTGGCTAATACACTAAAAACAGGCGGGTGCGGAGAATGTCAGACTTCCTGCCAGTCTGCTTGTAAAACATCCTGTACAGTAGGAAATCAAGTTTGTAAAAATAACTAAAGAATAGACCCTTAATGGGTCTAGTTTTTTTTGAATTGATAAGGGTGGTAATAATGAAGGAATTGAATTTCAATAATATTCATAAATTTTGCTTTGAAGAGTTGAAAGTACTGTTGGATATAAATAGTGGATCTGTACATATCATTGATGATACTACCTGGGATTTCCTTGACCAGCTAAAAATAGAACAAGGGGATTGGGAAAAGGCCCAGGCTGCTCTTATAGATAGGTACGGTGATTCCATCTTACAAGGTGTTGCTAAGGAGCTTAATCAGCTTATTGAAAGTAATCTCCTATTTTCTCCGGATATTGATCTTCTAGAATACCAGCCCAGCCCTCATCCGGTTGTTAAGGCTCTATGTTTACATGTTGCCCATGACTGCAACCTCCGTTGTGGCTATTGCTTTGCTGGAACAGGTGCTTTTGGTGGTCAGCGGCTCCTAATGGACCGGGAAGTTGGTGAAAAAGCCATTGATTTCCTTTTGGCTAACTCCCAAAACCGTAAGCATGTAGAAATAGACTTTTTTGGAGGAGAGCCGCTTTTAAATTTTAATGTTGTCAAGGAACTAGTGGCTTATGGTAACGAGCGGGCTGAAAAGCTAGGCAAAATAATAAAATTCACCATAACTACTAATGGTGTTCTTTTATCTGATGAGGTGCAGGACTTTTTAAATAATAACAATATGAGTGTTGTTTTAAGCTTAGATGGACGAGAAGAGATTAATGATAAAATGAGGCCTTTTCCTAATGGCTCAGGTTCATATTCAATCATTAAAGATAAAATACTTGATTTTGTAAAAGGACGCAAGCAGAAGGACTACTACGTCCGGGGTACCTACACCCACCATAATTTGGATTTTGCAGCTGATGTGAAACATTTAGCCGGGCAGGGCTTTAGAGAAATTTCCATTGAACCTGTTGTTGCTGATCCTACCTGTGATTATGCTTTTAAGAAAGAAGATTTACCTTTTTTAGAGGAGCAGTATGAAGTTTTGACTAGATATTACTGGCAGTCCTATGTAAATGGTAAAGGCTTTAACTTTTTTCACTTCAACATAGATTTAAACCATGGGCCCTGCCTGCCTAAACGCTTATCAGGCTGTGGTGCAGGCCATGAATATTTGGCTGTTAGCCCAGAAGGGGACTTATATCCCTGCCATCAGTTTGTGGGTCAGGGGAACTTTAAAATTGGCAGTGTCTATTCAGGTACTGCCCAAAAGGCTATAGCCTTAGAATTTCAGAAGAGCCATGTTTTAAATAAAGAAGAATGTAGAGGGTGCTGGGCTCGTTACTACTGCAGCGGTGGTTGTCATGCCAATAATCTTGTCTATGGGGGCTCCTTACTAAAACCTTATATTTTTGTCTGTGAACTGCAGAGAAAAAGATTAGAATGTGCTCTATATCTTCAGGTAAAAAAACACTTATTTGCTGCAAATGTTTAGAAAAGAAATGTAGGATAATTTATTTATGATCTGCTAAGGGTGACCATTAATGGATAAAAATGCATATAATGTATATTAGAGGGGAATAATTTCATAATAAATGGCAAAATGTTCATTACACAATTTAAGAATTGTGATATAATGATTATGTTTCTTGGGTTTGTCCAAGTGAGCATGGTCAAAAAGGGAGGTGAAGATCTCTGCAGGTGGTGTGAAATTGGCCTGCAGGAAGATATGTCACAGATAACTGATTGGTTGGAGATTAGAAGGAGTAAGTTAATACTGTTTTTCATATTTGGTATTATTGCCGTCTTAATGATAACAGGCATTTCTCAGCTATTAACCCCTAAAGAAGGTTTTGTTCTAACAGTTGATAATAAAAGATTAGCTGTTGTTGAAAATGAGGCAATAGTTATTGAAGCTCTAGACGAGCTTAAAGCTCAGAAATCACAAGAAGAAGGTCTTTTATATAAAGAGGTAACCAATAAAGTAACGGTAGAAACTGTTCGCGGTTTAGATGAAGAGCCTGTTGGCAAAGAAGAGCTTATTAAGACGTTAGCTCTAAATCTAGACTGGGTAGTTCAAGCTACTGCTCTTACTATTAACGGAAGTCCTAAATTGAATGTGGCTACACCGGAACAAGCCGAAGAAATTCTTAATAAATTAAAAGAAGAATTTACAGTAGATACTGAAGATAAAGAGTTATTAGCATTAGATTTTGAAGAGGAGATTATCTTAAACACTGTTGATGTTAAATTAGAAGAGTTGGTTGACCCTGCTCTGGCAGTTACCTTAATCTTAAATGGAACTGATAAAATTGAAACATATAAGGTTAAAAAAGGTGACACTTTGTGGGATATTGCCTATGCTAATAATATGACAGTAAATGAGCTTAAGGAAGCTAATCTGGACTTAAAGAGAGATGTACTTTCTATTGGTCAGGAATTAAAGCTCGTGAAAACTGAGCCCATGGTTAATGTAGTTACAGCTGTTCAGCTGACAAAGGAAGAGAATATCCCCTTTAACACCAAATATATAAGCAGCTCCGATTTATGGCGGGGACAAAATAGTGTTAAAGAAACTGGGAAAAGTGGAAAGCAGCGGGTTACATATAAAATTGTAGAAAAAAATGGTGTTGAAATAGATAGGGAAATTCTTGAGAAAGAAGTCCTAGAAGAACCCAAAACCAAGGTAGTTTATCAAGGAACTAAGGTAATGGTCGCATCCCGGGGTGGTGGAGGTAGTGGAGCGTTAGCTTGGCCTTTACGGGGGAGGATTACTTCAGGTTACGGCTGGCGTAGTTTAGGCTATCATACGGGTATGGATATTGATGGTGTTACTGGAGATCCTATATTTGCTGCAGGAAGTGGAACGGTAATTAGTGCTGGTTGGGCCGGTAATTACGGTTACTGTGTTGATATTGACCATGGGGATGGTTTATTAACAAGGTATGCTCACCTATCTAAGATGGATGTAAAAATTAGTCAAAAGGTAAACCGGGGTGACCTTATTGGCAGGGTCGGTAATACAGGCCGTAGTACAGGTTCCCATCTGCATTTCGAGGTAAGGGTTAATGGTGTCCATACTAACCCTATAAAATATTTAGATTAATTTTAAAGCACAGGCGTAAATGCCTGTGCCTTTTTTAGCTACAGATAAACACTTATGACGATAGAAGATAGACTATAGTCCATAGTCTATCGACAGTATCTAGAAAAGAAAGTTTCCTTTATAAACATTTATTCAGATGGTATACTAAGAAATAGTAAAGGAATAAGGGAATAGGAGGAAGTTCATGTACGATGTTATAATAATAGGAGCGGGACCAGCGGGAATGACTGCTGGTATATATGCAGCCCGGGCTGGGTATAAAACTATGATTATGGAAACAGGGGCGCCAGGCGGGCAGGCCAGTACTACGGAAACTATTGAAAATTATCCTGGTTTCCCTGGTGGAGTATCAGGACCAGAATTAATGATGAAGTTTTACGAACAGACAGTAAGCTTCGGGGTGGAAACGGTTTTTCAGCATGTTACTTCCATCGAAGTAGAGGGCAATATAAAAAAGGTTATTGGCGATGCTGCCTATGAGGCCCGATCTATTATTATTGCTTCAGGGGCACGACCTAGGGTCTTAGGTGTTAATGGTGAATCTAAGTTTCGCGGCAAAGGCGTCTCCTACTGTGCTACCTGTGACGGATTCTTTTTTAAGAATCGGGAAGTTGCAGTAGTTGGTGGTGGCGATGCAGCCATTGAAGAAGCACTTTATTTGAGTAAGATCTGCAGTAAGGTTACAGTTATTCACCGTAGAGATAAGCTTAGAGCGACAAAAATTGTCCAGGATAGGGCTCTAAAAAATGAAAAAATTCACTTTATATGGGACAGTGTTGTTGATGATATTATTGGAGAAAACAGCCTCACTGCATTATCTTTGCATAACGTTAAGACCCAGCAAAGGCAATTATTCACTGTTGACGGCGTTTTTATTTTCGTGGGATATATACCAAATAGTGACTATCTTCCAGCATCTATTATCTTAGACCAACGGGGCTATCTTTTAACTGACGACTACCTGCAAACAAATATTTCGGGTATTTTTGGTATTGGTGATATACGCCAGAAAAATCTAAGGCAGGTTGCTACCGCCGTTGGTGATGGTGCAGCTGTGATAACTGCGCTAGATAAATATTTTGCCGATAAGGAGGGGGAAAGTTGAGAAAGAATAGGAAAAAAGAAGGGGCGAGGAGAATTGCCCTAATAATATTGGTGTCTTTACTGGCCTTGGGTCTTTTGTTGCCTTCTTTTATGAGTTTGTTTGGTAGCTGGAGCTATTAGTTTCTAAATATCCGATTCATTTTCAAGTATTTGCCTCTAGAGGGTTTACTCTAGGGGTTTTTTGGTTAGTCCACGGGATAGACAATAGTCACCAGTAACTATTTCACAGAAGGCATCTTTAACATAATTTGGCGTATATGTTTAATGGGGGAACCATGTTATACTACACTTTACGGTAGAGAACTACCGTCTATCGACTGTTGTCCATAGACCGTTAGTTAAGTTTACTAGTCACCAGTCACCAGTAACTAGTCACTATCTTTATAGAGAGGGGTGAGGGGTATGCAAATCCTAAGCAATAATAAATTCATATTATTCTTAATTGCCGTTATTTTAATAATTTCATTACTAATACCAACTACTTGGTCGAAGGTGAAGATTCAGGCTTATAAAATGATTCGGAACTTTTCTAAGGTTCATTTAGCTCTAACTACTAGAGAATACAGTACATTGAGTGATAGTAACTTTACTGTTAAATATAAATCAGATAATCAAGAAAGCGCTCAGTTGATTTTAGAAACGGGTAATGAGATTTTAACTCAGGTTAATAATACGTTAGGTTATGTTAACAGGGGGAGTATACCGGTAATTGTTTATTCTTCCATGGAAGAGCTTAATAAAAGCTTTGGCTGGGAGGGAGATAGAAGTCCTATGGGTGTGTATTGGATGGGCAGCATCCGCATACTTACTCCTGAAGCCTGGGTGGGAGCCGATGAGGATAAAGAGGTAATTTTTAAAAATATGGGACCCATGGCCCATGAGTATACCCACTTGGTAGTTGATTATAAGACTAATGGGAATTATACCCGTTGGTTTACAGAAGGGATTGCTCAATACGTAGAAAAAGAAATTACCGGCTTTACATTGGATGAGCCTACCCAACAAGCAAAAGGAAATCTTTACCCATTTATTGAGCTTGATCAAACCTATGATGAACAGGCTGATCAGGAATTGGCTTACTGGCAATCGTTGATAGCTATCGAATATCTAATTGATAAAAATGGAGAAATAATTATTAATGAATTTTTAAGAGAACTTAATCAAGGACAAAGCTTTAATAAAGTATTTAAGAACCTTGTTGGGCAAGACTTAAGTTCCTTTGAAAACGATATACGAGAATATGCAAAAAACAAATGAACAGCCGAGCTTCTTGGCTGTTCATTTGTTTTGTAGTATTCAAAATACTGATTAGGGTAACACTAGTTTTAAGAAATTGTAGTGAGGGGGAACGAAAGTGACAAAGGATGACCAATTAAAAGCTAATATAGAAGAAACCTTAAGTAATAATATGCACAATACTGCCTTAGGTATCAATGTCCAGGTAGAAAAAGGCTATGTAAAGCTGCACGGAATGGTTGATACTTTGGCTGAAGGAGAATTTGCTGCTAAGCTGGCAACTAGAATTCCTTTTGTTAAAGGGGTAGATAATGGCCTTACTGTAGCTATGGATAACCTACGGGAGGATGATGAAATAACTGAGTTAGTCTTGAAAAAATTTATGAATGAACCAAAGCTAGACATTAAGAAAATCGGTGCTGATTGTGAAAAAGGTATAGTTATTTTACGGGGGCAGGCATCATCTTTGGGGGAAATTGAGCTGGCTAAGGAATTGGCTACCCAAGTTCATGGTGTACGGGAAGTAAAAGCCTTGGTTAAATTCAGTGAGGAAACAAAAGATGCTGATGATGCCTCAATTGTTAACGGGGTAGAGGTTGCCTTGGCAGCTTCAGGTATGGTTGAGGCAGAAGATGTAGATACTACATGCACTAAAGGGATCGTTAAGCTAGACGGAATAGTAGATAATAATGAACAAAAAGAGGCTGCAGAGCTTTTTGCCAAAACTGTCCCTGGGGTACGAAAAGTAATCAATAAGCTAGCGACCCGACATGATAATGAAAAGGGTGACGGCTATCTAACAAATGTTCTAAGAAGGGCCTTAAATAAAGACGACAGAGTTAGCCCTGCCCAGGTAAAAGCCTATGTAGTTGATGAAACAGCTTATCTGAGCGGTAAAGTTTACAGTGTTGATGCTAAAAAAGCTGCAGAGGAAGTAGCGCGAAAAGTTGAGGGGATTAGCGACATCGTTAATGATGTTACTGTTGCCTACCACTAACTAGCCACTAACCAATTAAAAAAACGAGCCCTGCTCGTTTTTTTAATTATATTTACCCTTTATTTCATTTTTTTATAAAGGTAGCTGCTAGTTAAAAGTAGAAAACTAGTAAAAAGAAAATGAAATTAAGGGGGAGATAAGGTGAAAATTGATAAAGATTTATGTATTGGTTGTGGTAATTGTCTAATATATTGCCCTGTAGATGCAATTTTGGAGGAAGATGGGGTTATTGATATTGATTTTAATGAATGCGTAGAATGTGGTAACTGTCTCCGTATGAGTAATTGCCCAACCGATGCAATTTATAGCCAGGCAATGGATTACCCAAGAGTTATTCGGGCAGTTATGAGTGATCCCTATGTAGTAGCGCCAAATACAGGCATTCCAGGTCGGGGTACTGCGGAAATAAAAACAAATGATGTTACGGGTAGATTTAAGAGGGGATGGATAGGTATGGCAGTAGAGCTAGGTCGGCCAATTACAGGTGTCTGGCTTAGTGATGTAGAGAAGGCTGCAATGGCTATCAGCAAGCATGGGATAGATTTTGAAAAAATAAACCCTGTTACAGCAATGATGCAGGATGCAAAGGTTGGAAAGTTCAAAGATGAACTGCTTAAGGAAAAGGTGCTTTCTGCTATTTTAGAATTTGCCGTTGAACCGGAGAAAATTCCGGCTCTGCTCAATACTTTAGAAGAGGTGCAAGAAGAGGTGAATTGTGTATTTAGTGTTGATATTGCCAGCAGATGTAATCCTGATTTAAGTGTACCCCATGAAGAGATAATTGCAAAAACCGGTCACTGGATTTCCTTAAATGCAAAAACTAACCTTGGGCTAGGCAAGCCCTTGGTAAAGGAGGATTAAGACATGACACATACTTTACATAGGGTAGGTACATTAGAGGAACTCAAGAAGGATTATATTATTTTTATTATGGCTGAACGAGGTTATAACTTAGAAGGCTCCAAAGAAAAATACCAGGAGTTTGTAATAAAAGCCCACGAATTAGGAGCTATTAAAATTGGAGATGCTTTGCATGGTAATATTCTCTCACAAAAAGGGTTGGATAATCTTTTGAAGAATATTACAGATCAGGCTGCACCATTACATGCAATATTTAATGATGAGGAAAAATTGAAGGAAATGCTCAAATGGCTTAAGGAAAGAGATCTAGGCATCTCAGCTGTGATTTCTGGCTTAGCAGACCATGTTCACAGATGCTGTCAGGAAGTAGGTATTAGTCGGCATACTGTTGAACATTCCCTAGGACGCTGGGGAAGAGTAGAGAGACTTCCCACCGAAGAAGTCCTAAAGGTTAATACTATGTGCGGTCATCAAATGGTGACAGTAGGTATGATTAAAAAAGCTGTTGAAGATATCAAATCGGGCCGCATTACACCGGAAAAGGCTGCTGATGAATTATATGTAAGCTGTGCTTGTGGTGTATTTAATACTGAAAGGGCGGCAAAAATTCTCAAGAGTATGGCAGAATAAAAGGAGGGGGAGCTGGCTTTTTGCCCAGTTTCTCCTTCTTCTATTATAAAAGGGTTATTTTAAAAAAGAATAAGCTTGACGCAAGCCGAGTTTTCTTTATAAAATTAAATAATAAGAACATATTGTAGCTTAGTTATCTTAAAAATTGACTGATGGGTGTGAATATATGAAATTTTGTTCTCTGGCTAGCGGCAGCAGTGGTAATTGCTATTACCTAGGTACGGAAAAGGCCAATATTTTAATAGATGCAGGTATAAGCGGTAAAAGGGTTTGCAATGATCTAGAGGATAAGATGGGTCTAAATGGTGTTGATCTGGATGGTATTTTCATCACCCATGAACATATAGATCATATTCAGAGTGTAGGGGTTTTAGCGCGTAAATTTAAAACTCCCCTTTATGCCACTAGTGGGACCTGGGCGGGGATGCAGAATAAAATAGGCAATGTTGACCAAGATCTCTGCCACGTATTACCTGAAACAGGCTCAATAGAAATTAATGATGTAAATATTGAGTGGTTTCCCATTTCTCATGATGCCAATGAACCGGTAGGATATTTAGTAGAAAATGATAATAAAAGGATTGGTATAGCCACTGATACGGGTATGATAAACAAAGGGATGGCAAAGGCTTTATTTGATGTGAACTTATTAATATTAGAAGCTAACCATGATGAAAAGATGCTTTTTAACGGCAAGTACCCTGCTTATCTAAAAAAAAGAATTCAAAGCTCCCATGGGCATCTATCTAATATTGCTGCCGGACAGGCCTTATTAGACTTAGCGGGTGATAAAACTAAAACTGTTTTTTTAGCCCATTTAAGCCAAGAAAATAATTTACCAAGTTTAGCTTTGCGAACTGTAGGGGATATATTAAGTGAGAATAAAATTCCTTATTCTTTTGATATAGAAGTAGCTCCACGGTCACAAGCTACTTCTTGTATTAAGCTTTAGTATTGTTTAAATAAAATAAGTACATATTAAAAGATCTAAATTAACTACCTGTTATTTTTGATGGGAGGTATGATGATGAGTTACTTTGATTATGAAGAGTATGGAAGAAGGCCTAGTAAGCTTAGCTACTTTCTCGTGGCTTTAGTTGCTTCCATAATTGGGGGAATTGTTGCCTTAACCCTTGCCCCAACACTACTAGGAACCAATAATTTTTTAGGTATTAATCCACCTGGTTTAAATCAGCCTAAGCTGCCCGAGATTACTGGGGGAAGTCTTGATGTTTCCCCGGTGGTTACAATTGCTGAGCAGGTTGGTCCTACAGTAGTAGGTGTCAGTAACCGAGGAAGAGTTCAGGATTTTTTTGGCGGAACAAGTGTTGAAGAAAGGGGCAGCGGCTCCGGGGTAATAATCGATGATAGAGGCTATATTGTTACTAACTTTCATGTAATTGAAAAGGCCAGCGAAATTATTGTAAGTTTGGCTGATGGACGCAAAATAGAAGCTGAGCTAGTAGGCTCTGACCCTCGGACCGATTTGGCTGTATTAAAGGTCAATGCTAAAGACCTTCCGGTTGCTGTTTTGGGTGATTCAACGAAAATTAAAACCGGTGAACTAGTCGTAGCTATTGGCAATCCTTTAGGCATAGAATTTGCTCGGTCTGTTACTGTAGGTGTAGTCAGTGCAACTGATAGAACATTAACTATAGGCGATAGGCAGTTTAGTCTAATACAAACCGACGCAGCAATTAACCCCGGCAACAGCGGAGGTGCTTTAGTAAACAGTCAAGGTCATGTTATTGGGATAAACAGTGCTAAATTGGTTATTTCCGGCGTAGAAGGCATGGGCTTTGCTATTCCTATTAGTGATGCCAAACCCATTATTGACGAGCTTATTACTAAAGGCTATGTATCTAGACCTTATTTAGGGATAGCAGGGACAGTAGTTGATGAAATAACAGCAAAACGAATGGGTGTGCCTGAAGGTATAGTGGTAAGGCAGCTAGTTGCCGCAGGTCCGGCCCACAAGGCAGGGTTAAAGGAAATGGATATTATAACTGCAGTTGATGGCAAAACAGTAAAAGATTTTAATGACTTAACAAATATCCTAGAGAAGCACAAGCCTGGTGACCAGATAAGTGTAGCTATTGACCGAGAAGGTGAAAAACTGGAGATTCCATTGACTTTGGGTGAAATGCCGAGAGATTAACTTCTGGTTAAGCTTAAGGGTGAGATGGGCTTCTAGGTTAAGATTGAGCGTCTGACATATACTTAAGGGTTGAAATTGCTAGTCCGACAATACTTCTGGGTGAACATTACGCGTCTGACACGGGCATTTACGAAAAATAGAATGTTTTGTTGTAAGGTTTGCGTCTGGTACAATGATTGTGTCAGACGCAATATTTTTACCCAAAAGGACTGTCAGACCCTATAGGCTTACTTTTTAGTAACTGTCAGACGCAAGAGAAGGACCAATAAGTACATCAGACGCAATAAGTAACCCAATAGGCAAAGAAAAGGAGAAAATCATGAATATTAAGGTGTTAACGGTAGGTAAACTGAAAGAAAAATATTTAAAAGATGGGATAAATGAATATCTCAAAAGGCTCCAGTCCTATGCCAAAATGGAGATCATTGAGGTTGCTGATGAAAAAGAGCCTGCTAATGCATCACCGGCTGACGAAGAGACAGTGAGGGAAAAAGAAGCAGAGCGTATTCTAAAATATCTGAAGCCTGATACATATCTTATTGTATTGGCGATAGATGGACTGCAGCTTTCTTCCGGGGAGCTGGCACAAAAGCTTGAAGGATTAGCCCTGGCAGGGAAAAGTGACATAACAATGGTCATCGGCGGCTCATTAGGCTTAAGCAGAAGTATATTACACAAAGCGGATTTTAAGCTGTCCTTCTCTAAAATGACCTTCCCCCACCAGCTAATGCGGCTAATTTTAATGGAGCAGATTTATCGTGCTTTTAAGATTATTAAGGGTGAACCGTACCACAAGTGACGGCGGTTTTTTAAGTTGACTTGACTATAACCTCATGCTTTATAATAAAGAGAAGGGAGAGGTGTTAGCTTGAACAATAAGGGAAAATTAATACAAAACTATCAACAAACAATAGTAGGAAGTAAAGAAGAAATATTTCCATTGTTATGCCCCGTTCGTGAGAAAGAGTGGCTACAGGGCTGGGAATACACTATGGTTTATTCAGAAAGTGGATATGCAGAAAAAGGCTGCATATTTGAGACGGATAACAATTATGGCAGCTATCGCTGGATAATAACAAAGCATGATAGTAATAATTTTGAAATACAATTTGTTAAGACTATGAAGGACGATATTATCGTTATAATAGATATTGATTTAGAAGAAAAAAGTGAAAAAATAACCTTCTGTAATATTCAATATACTTTCATACCTTTGTGTGATGAGGCAGTAGAGGATATGTATAAAGAAAATACAGAAGAGAATTTTAATATACATATGAAAATATGGGAAGATTCATTGAATTATTACCTGAAGTTCGGTGAAAAGTTAATGTATTAATCCTATGGTAACTAGTATTGAGTCTTGGGTACCTAACTCAATATTAGAAGTTTCCTCTTTGGTAGAACATTTATTACTTATAACAACGAGAATAAGGGATTAATGGGTTATCAATTTTAGATTTGTGAGGAAGTAGGAATGGTATTAGAAAGGGTGCGGTCTAAATAAAAGAAAAAATACATTTAAAGCAATTTATTCTTCCCTTGACCTTTTTTATTATTTTTCTCGGTATCGCTGTTTGGACCTGGCTTTCTACAGGATATATTTTTTATTTATTTAATTTTATGTATATTGGAATTTCTATTTGTGTGGCCATGATACTGGACATATTATTACCTAGAAAACATAAGCCCTGGGGGAGGAGAATTTCACAAATCCTGATAGGTTGTTATATGCTTGTTTTCTTGGGTTTCTTTGGTAGGGAGAACATGCAAATAGAAGGTTTTTTTATGTTCGTATTTCTGGGGATTTTTGCTGCTGCTACAATGCATTACGTAATAGCAAAGATTATTGGACCACTAGTATTCGGTCGTGCCTGGTGCGGTTATGCATGTTGGACAGCAATGGTTTTAGACCTGTTACCTTTTAAAGTATGCAGTCGCGGGAGATATAGATACTTTGGAATTATTAGATATGTTCATTTTGCCCTCTCCTTGGGGCTGATACTGATTATCTGGTTTGTATTAGAGCGTCGACCAGTTTATCAGTCAACTGAGGAGCTTTATTGGTTGCTAGCAGGCAATCTAATCTATTATATTATCGGCATTGGGTTAGCCTTTAAACTTCAGGATAATAGAGCTTTCTGTAAGTATGTCTGCCCTATCCCAACGCTGCAGAAGATTGGGGCTAAGTTCTCTTTAATGAAGATAAGAATTAATAAAGATAAATGTAATGATTGTGGAATCTGTGAGAAAGTTTGCCCCATGAATGTAAAGCTTCTGCAGTATAAAGGCCTTAATAAGAGGATTCTATCTACCGAGTGTATAATTTGTAGTACCTGTGTTAATACTTGCCCTAAAAGTGCTATCAGTGTAAATTTTGGCTTGGATGCAGGGCTTATTGATTTTTTGAACTTTGCGGAAGATGGCTCGAACATCAAATCTAGACAAAAGAACCACACGGTCTAAATGTGTGGTTCTTTTAATTGGACGGGTTTCCATAATTTGTCCATTAACTGTAGGTATTTTAGTGATATATTAATAAGGGAGGGGGAGTTATTAGTATGAACAAAACAATAAAAGGTTTTATTATGGGTCTGTTGGTAGGAGTTTTCTTTATGGTCTCTACTGCTTCATTAGCGGGTTCGATTAAAGATTATGTTTTAGTTAAATCTGAATATCCTATCTATGTAAACAAAAATTTATATGAATCCATGGATAGACCTATTCTAAATTATGAAGGACATACTTATGTGCCATTAAGAGCTATAGGAGAGCTTCTTGGTGCTGGGATTAAATGGGATGAAAAGGTAAGGCAAGTAGAAATCACTTACGGAGAACAGTCTTTAGAGAATCAAGCATTTCGAAATATAGAAGTTAGTGGTACTCAAGGCAACTATACTATTACGGGGGAAGCCCGTGTATACGAAGCCACTTTTAATTATGAGATATCTGATGGACATGTCGTTTTTTTCCAAGGATTTAAAACTACCAGTGCTGGAGCACCGGATTGGGGAACATTTACCCTTGAGTTTAATATTCCTAAAGGGGATCTACCAGTAAACGGTACGCTAGTACTTTCCTTATTCGAAGAAAGCGCAGATGACGGTTCAATAATTAATGAACTGCCAATAGTCTTGGAAATCTTTCCTTAAGGTCAATGATATAATAATAGTGATTAACCCTAGTCATAGAAGGACTATACCTGTAAGTTTATGATCACTGCTTATGGATCAAAGATCCGCCTTTATTATAATAAATAAGGGTGGATCTTTTTGTAAGGCATACTGGGTATTATATAGTGGGATTAGGAGCAACAAAACTGGCGATATCGGAGGAATATGTATATTTTTGTCGAATTATTATATAAAACTACGTAAAATTAAGAAAGTTTGCATTAAATAGCAGATCCTAATGATTTTATCCAGCCCATTTGTTTACATAGAGACATCTCCCAAATTTCAGGAGGATAATAATGAAAAAGTTTAAGATAAGTATTACCCTTCTTATAGTTGTTACTCTAATATTCGGTCTTGGAGGCATTTCTTTAGTCACCTACAATGAAACAAGAAAGCTTTTAACTGCTCATCTAGAAGAGTCAATTTCTTCCTTAGCTTTGTCGTCCAGTTCAGAAGTTGGTCAGTGGCTAGTTACTCGTAAGAGTGAAGTAGAGCTAATGGCCGATATACCTTTAATTCAATCCGAAGATATTTACGATTATGACATTATCACATATCTTAATAAAGAAACTCACAGAAATAGGGTGTACGAGCAGTTTTTTATTGCTAATAGTGAGGGAGATTATGTTTTGAACTCCGGCAGTATCGGAAGCGTTGCAGATCGAGAGTATTTTAAAGCAGTAATGGCTACCGGTAATACGACCATATCCGATCCGCTGATATCAAGAGGAAGTGGAAACCAAATTATTGTAGTGGCAGCTCCTATTAAAAAGGATGGTCGGGTGGTTGGTTTACTTGGTGGTAATGTTAATATTAAAGAGCTCAATCAGAAAGTAACAGAGACCCAAATTGGGGATAACGGCTACGCTTTTATGGTTCAGGAGGATGGGCTGATTATTTCCCACCCGGATCAGGCTTTATTAATGAAATACAATTCCTTTGAGGAAAAGGATTCGCCACAAGATTTAAAAAATGCTACAGAAAAAATGATCAACGGGGAGACGGGGTTCTCGAAGTACCTTTTTCAGGGTGAGGATAAATATATGGCATTTGCGCCTGTACCAGGTGTTAAATGGTCCATGGGATTTACTGTTCCGGTATCTTATATTACTAATCAGCTCCATTTCTTACCGATATTTTTTATTTTAATTACTGTCTTTTTTGGCGTTATAATGGCCCTTTTATTTAGGCGATGGCTGGGTGTTCCCCTCATACGGCTGGCAAAAATAACTACTGAAGTTACTGATAAATTAGAAGACGACAACGAGCATAATTTGATTGAAAGTCCAGTGTTGGAGGTTGAATCTTTAACCGGAAACTTCCGAAGCATGGTGGTTGCACTGAGAACAAATTTCCAACAACTCAAGTTTGTGAATGCTAACCTAGAGGCGGAGATAGAAGAAAGAATAGCCATTCAGGCAAACCTTAGTAGAAGCTATGAAGAGCTTGGAATGACAGAGGAAAAATTGCGGCATAACTACGAAAAACTTAAGGTAAATGAAAAAGCTTTACAAGAATCCGAGTCCAGATTTAGGCTGATGTTAGAAAACGTACAGCTGCTCACTATGATGATTGATAAAGATAACCGTATTAAGTTTTGTAATGACTTTATGCTGGAATTAACCGGGTTTCAAAGGGATGAAGTAATCGGGCAGGATTTTTTTGATATATTTGTTCCTCCTAAAATACGAAATGAAAATAGAAACAGGTTAAACAAGCTACTAGAAAGTGGAGAGCTTTGGTTTCCTCTGACCAACCATATTCAAACAAAGAACGGAGAAAGTCACTTAGATAATTGGAATAATACCTTGTTATTTGACCAGTCAGGTAATGTCATTGGCTTTGCTTGTATTGGAGAAAATATAACTGAAAGAAAAAAAATGGAGGAAAAGTTAATATTTCAAAGCTTGCACGATTCACTAACCGGCTTATTTAATCGTACTTATTTCGAAGAAAGATTGCGCCATATAGAAGAACATCCCTTAGAACAGGTAGGTATTATAGTGTGTGATGTTGACGGCTTAAAATTTGTCAACGATACCCTAGGACATAGTATGGGAGATAAATTGCTTAAACTTGCGTCAAGTATAATTAAAAAATGCTTCCGAAAAGAAGATGCAGTTTGTAGAATTGGAGGCGATGAGTTTGCAGTAATTCTGCCAAATGCTAATATTGTGGCGGTGGAACAGTTATGCCGTAAAATTAAAAAAGCCGTTGAAGATTATAACCTTAAGAACTCGGAGCTCCTTTTGAGCCTTTCCGTGGGGTTTGCTGTAGATGACACAAGAAAAAGGACTATTAATGACATATTTAAAGAAGCGGATAATAACATGTACAGGGAAAAACTGCATCGCAGCAAAAGTACGCGCAGTGCATTAGTACATGCCTTAATGAAGGCATTGGAAGCGAGAGATTTTATTACAGAGGGTCATGCAGATCGTCTCCAAAACCTGGTGGCTGCTATGGGAAAATCAATTGGAATATCAGATAGAGCACTTGTGGACCTACGGTTACTAGCTCAATTTCACGATATTGGCAAAGTAGGTATTCCTGACCGAATACTTTTTAAACCAGTGGCACTTACCCGCGAGGAGTTTACCGAGATGCAGCGGCACTGTGAGATTGGTCATCGAATTGCACAATCCGCTCCAGACTTAATACCCATTGCTGACTGGATTCTTAAACATCACGAATGGTGGAATGGTGAAGGGTACCCCCTTGGAATAAAGGGAGAAGATATTCCGATAGAGTGCCGTGTTTTGGCAATTGCCGATGCTTATGATGCCATGACAAGTGATCGTCCTTACCGAAAGGCAATGGGTCATGGGAAAGCCATTGAAGAATTAAAAAGACAAGCCGGGATCCAATTTGACCCAAAACTGATACCCGTATTTATTGATATTTTTAAAAACGCCTATAAATGATACGTTTAACCGCACCATTTATAGGCTGGGGTCAGGCTTTTATAATTTGGTAATGTAGTATATAATAAAGAAAAGTTTCTTTATAGGTGATTATATGGCGAGAAAACCAAGAGTACATTTCGAAAATGCACTATATCATGTTATATGCAGAGGTAATAATAAAGAGGGGGTTTTCCTGAATGAGGAGGATAAAAAAGAGTATCTAGATGTTATAAAGCGATACAAGAATAAATATAACTTTAGGGTGTATGCATACTGTATTATGGATAACCATGCTCATATGTTAATCGAAGTAGAATATACTCCATTGTCAAAAATCATGCAGGGGATACAACAAGTATATACATTGAAATATAATAAAAAGAATAGCCGGAGCGGTCATGTATTTGAACAAAGATATAAAAGTATTCTGTGTGACAAAGAAAATTATCTGTTAGCATTAATCAAATACATACATGAAAATCCATGGAAAGCCGGGTTAACTGAAGGACTTAATTATAAATGGAGCAGCCACCAAAATTATATTAATAGAAAAATAAGCAATTTAGTTGATGTAGACAATATACTCATGTTGTTTTCAGAGAATAAAGCAAAAGCTATATTGTTTTACATGAATTTTATGAACAAAGAACAACAGATTGAAAACGCTAAAGAATATGAATATCGGGAAATGCTAGAAGAGGATATAGAAAAAGCAGAAGAACAAAAAGCTCTGGACGTAGAAGAAATAATTTACAAGGTATGCAAGATTGTCGATCTTAACATTGAAGAAATAGTAGCTAAAAAAAGAACCCAAGGATTGGTAGATGCCAGAAAAGCAATAATAATTTTGGCTAAAAGATACACCAATCTAACACATAAAGAAATGGCAAAAAAATTGAACCTTTCTGAGTCCACTATATCTAATATTATTTCTAATGGCGAGAAGGGACGGTTGCGGGAGATTATTATTAAATTTCAAAAGTAGTTATAAAATTATAAAAGCCTGACCCCAGGGGTACATTGCAGCAAATCCTGCAAAATCAGTCTTTCCATAGCGACACCTCCCATGTTATCACATAATTATACATATTTTTCGTTAATATATCACACTTTTATATATAGTATACCCAGCTGACTACCAAAAAGTCAATAAATCACATAAATATGATAATATATTGTTTCTAAATCACACTTTTATATAGTAACAGATAACAAACTAACAACACATCATATGATATATCGATTAATATACAAAAACCTGCTTCTCAATTTTATCTGAGAGCAGGTTCTCTTATAAATTCAATATTATTTCATCTATCATGCAGTGTATTCGAACACCCAATGCAATCGACACCAATTCTTAACACTGTATGAACCGTGTTTAGTATTAGTGTCGGTTTTTTTCAGGCGGCATTAGGAATGTACCGGAAAGAAGAATAGGGAAGCTTTGTTACCAATCAAGGCAGACATACTTATAAGCATATTTTTGGATTAAAAATCTCACAACGTTACTTGTTGGGATGATGTTTGGAGTTCCAAAAATACAATGGGAAAATATAAGTTAATTATTTTTACTGCAAAAATAATTGCTGAAGTTTCTGTCCATCTTGATTTTCACCAGGAGTTTTTTAAATGTTTTAAGTGAATGTATACAAGGACCTAATTAAATAAATAGACATAGTAAATATTCAAAGGGTTACCTCTTGGCTATCCTTATGCTAAAAACCGCCGATACAACGATACGGTGAAAAATATCATAAATAACGACCTTTAGACTACCCTGTCTTGCTTCCGACACAAAACAGGGGGCAGCGAAACTAAAGTTTCGTTACGCCCCCTGTTTCACTAGTTGTTATTAAAAAAGATGTTATTCAGTTACGATTACTCCATCATACCAAGATGGAGTCTCATAGAACTCAGACATAGCTGCACGATACTTACCCATGAGTTCACTCATGAAGCCAAGTGGAGGAGCAATAGGTTTTTTAGCTTCTCCAAACAATACATCTAAATAAGATTGGTAATTTTTCAAAATCGGGTACGTTGTCTTCGATGCCTCGAAATCAGCCTTAATAGCTGCCATTACATTAGGGTTAGTCATCATTTCAATAGCTGAGACAGCCATTGCTTTTGCTCCAGCCATTGTACCTTCATGGGCAATTACTGTTCTTGTTCCTGCAGTTCTTGTCCAGTGATGGCTGATGTCGCCAGGTATACTTGATGGGAAGCTCACTGAGGCTGTCGGGACTATCATGGTTACTTCTGCTACGTCGGATGAACCACCGCCGGTAAAGACAGCTGCTGGGCCGCTTGGTTTAGCAGCTATTTTAGTATTGAGACCTACTACTGGTTTGCCTGCTTCAGCTTGGAATTTTTTAGCCAAATCGATTGCCTCTTGTGACCATTTAGGATAACCAACTTTATTAATGTTCTTTTGCAGCAATTCAGCTACAGCCTGATTTCCATATCTTTGGTGAATTGCGGAATATGGAATAATCTCGTATTCAGTTCCGGTGGCAAGAGCTGCTGCTTTAGCATTATTTATAGTTCTATTAAAAAGATCTATTATCCTGGAATCATCTTCTCTGATAAAATACCATATACTCGCTAGACCTGGGACCACGTTTGGCTGTCCCCCGCCATTAGTAATCGAACTATGAATCCTAGCACTGTAGAAAATATGCTCACGTAAAAAATTCTCCATGACTTCCATTAGCACCACGGCATCAAGGGCACTTCTACCTAACCACGGTGAACTACCGGAATGAGCAGTTGTACCTTTGAACTGAACCTCAAAACTAAACAGAGCATTACCGCTTTTTCCATAAGATGAGCCAAAGCTGCTGCCGCCATGGTTATCAATCACTACATCCACTCCATCAAATAGACCTGCTTTAACCATATACGGTCGGGCAATCAAAGTTTCCTCAGCAGGACTTCCGAACATTTTAATTGTCCCTTTAAAATTCCCTTTAGTCATAGCTTCTTTAACAGCTACAACCGTAGCTGCGGCCGCAGTACCCATGGTATTATGGGTACATCCATGTCCGGGAGCACCTGGGACAATTGGATTTACAAACCCATCTCCGGCTGCTTGGGAGAGCTCTGGCAAAGCATCATATTCCCCTAAAACGCCGATTGTAGGTCCGTTGCCATTAGTATAAGTGGCTACAAAAGCTGTTGGCATACCGGCTACGCCCCGTTCAACTGTAAAGCCTTCTTTTTCAAGAACTGAGGTCAATAAAGCTGCACTATTATACTCTTCCAAACCTAGCTCAGCGTAGGACCAAATTGCATTGATGATTTCAGCATATTTCTTCTCTACCGCCGGTTTACTCAAAAAATCTAAGGCGATCTGCTGCTGTGGGCTAAAACCTTCCTCTAGGGCGTTATCTTTAGCAAAGGTACTTAGGGGAAGAGATAAAGAGAAGATCAACACCAATACCAATATAGTTAATAAAGATTTGTTATTTCTAAGAACTTGATTCATTTGCGAACCTCCATTTTATAAATTTTTGCCTATTACCCTGATTTGCAGCGGCCCTAGATATCTATTGCTCTACATTCTCACCCCCTTCCGCCGATTGAGCATCAATCAATACTAGTAATATATGAACGCAAAGAAGCATAAGTCTTTGCGGAACATGTCCGAAAGAACTCTATAAATAAATTCTGATAATTTTAATTAAGTTGGGATTATTGGCAATATTCAATTAATTATGAAGCCCCGTTTCTAAAGAGACCTTTAATAAAATTAATAAATTATATTCAAATAAATAGTTATTATGCTAACCCACTTGGGTTAATTTGGAAACTTAGTATAGGCTGGTAGGCTGGGGTCAGGCTTTTATAATTTGGTAATGTAGTATATAATAAAGAAAAGTTTCTTTATAGGTGATTATATGGCGAGAAAACCAAGAGTACATTTCGAAAATGCACTATATCATGTTATATGCAGAGGTAATAATAAAGAGGGGGTTTTCCTGAATGAGGAGGATAAAAAAGAGTATCTAGATGTTATAAAGCGATACAAGAATAAATATAACTTTAGGGTGTATGCATACTGTATTATGGATAACCATGCTCATATGTTAATCGAAGTAGAATATACTCCATTGTCAAAAATCATGCAGGGGATACAACAAGTATATACATTGAAATATAATAAAAAGAATAGCCGGAGCGGTCATGTATTTGAACAAAGATATAAAAGTATTCTGTGTGACAAAGAAAATTATCTGTTAGCATTAATCAAATACATACATGAAAATCCATGGAAAGCCGGGTTAACTGAAGGACTTAATTATAAATGGAGCAGCCACCAAAATTATATTAATAGAAAAATAAGCAATTTAGTTGATGTAGACAATATACTCATGTTGTTTTCAGAGAATAAAGCAAAAGCTATATTGTTTTACATGAATTTTATGAACAAAGAACAACAGATTGAAAACGCTAAAGAATATGAATATCGGGAAATGCTAGAAGAGGATATAGAAAAAGCAGAAGAACAAAAAGCTCTGGACGTAGAAGAAATAATTTACAAGGTATGCAAGATTGTCGATCTTAACATTGAAGAAATAGTAGCTAAAAAAAGAACCCAAGGATTGGTAGATGCCAGAAAAGCAATAATAATTTTGGCTAAAAGATACACCAATCTAACACATAAAGAAATGGCAAAAAAATTGAACCTTTCTGAGTCCACTATATCTAATATTATTTCTAATGGCGAGAAGGGGCGGTTGCGGGAAATTATTATTAAATTTCAAAAGGAGTTATAAAATTATAAAAGCCTGACCCCAACGTAGAGACTATTTCCATAATAATTAAGAAAAGATAAAAGATAGGTTATTATTATGGTATAATAATTGGTATATATAAAATAAACGATATATGGATATGGTATAGTAAGCCATTATCCCTTCGGAGGTGGTTGAATTGTCAGCATTCGTTATAGAAAAATTATGCCAAGGATGCCAAAGATGTGTAGATGCCTGTCCTAATCGTGCAATTGGGGTCTTTGCCCGTTTGGCCATTGTTGATCCTGCTAAATGTACTGAATGTGAAGAGTGCATGGAGGCTTGCATGCATGGGGCTATCACCTTTCGGCAAGATGAGAGGGAGGTTCAAGCATAATGACTGAACATGATTCTGGTCAAGCAGAGAAGCAATTACAGGTAGTGGAAGCGCAGTTAAAGGATTTGAAAGCACGCTGGCCTGCCCATTCCTTAAAGCCTGCCATGCTTTCGCAACTAGAGGATTTGGAAGAGGAAAGAGATAGGCTTAGGCTTTTAATTAAAAGTTTAAATGAAGGCTAGAACCAAATAAATATAAATGGAGGTTTAGTTGTTGAGTAGTTATCAATTTACTTATAATGAAAAAACGTATGCACTAGGTAAAGATAATTGTAGTTATCTTATGAATGATGAAGAACATCCCGTTGCTGGTATTGAGATTGATGATATTTTAGAGCTGCTTAATCAAGGAGAGGGAGCTGATTTTGATCTAAAATATTATGGTCAGCCTTGCCAAAATTGCCATGGGGGCAAAGAGGAAAAAGCAAAGTTTTTCAAGTTTCTCGAGGATCATTTTTATATCTTTACGAAGAACGGTGCATATGTAATGAGTAGTTTATCTAAAGAATTCACCAATACATCTGTTACTAAATTATTAAAGGAAGGAAAGATTGATAATAGTTTTATTGTAAGTATAATTGTTTGTATAAACTGCGAAGAGTATTCTATAGAAATTGAACAATGCGATGTTTAATTAAAAAACTGCCCTTAACAAAGTGTAAGGGCAGTTTTTAACAATTTATAACTTCATTTAAAAAATGATCTGCTTCCTCTTGAACCATGCCTTTAACTAGGGCAAGTTCACTAGTTAAAATTTGCAGGGCATTATCTAACATAGTTTTATCACCCATGGCGAGGGTCTTTTTTTTGCCCATTTGTACTAAATCGCGGATAACTTGAACCCCTTCATAGATATCGCCGCTTTTTAGTTTATTCATATTGCTACGATGCCTTTGGGTTGGATTCTCAATTGAGCTAGTTGCCTCATGACTTAGAACCGCTAGGGCGTCTTCTAATATTTCTAAATCGACAACCTCTCTGACTCCGATTTTGCAGTTCATCGGAAACATTAACTGCAGGTTTTTCATCATCATTACACAGTAGAGCTGCTTGTTGCCTAATACTTCTCTTTCTTCAATTGATTCGATAACGCCTGCTCCATGCATAGGATATACAATTTTATCACCAATTTGAAATATTATCTCCACCTCCTAGTAGACCTTCTTACTAAGTATACTACATCATCAATTGTTATGCAAATAAATATGTTACCATATGGCAATAGTATATGTCAATATTAAAAAAAGCTTAACAAAATACAAAGTTCTGTAAAAATATGTAAGGCAATTAAGCTTGCAATTTAGGCTCTTCAAAATGCCATTAAATAATGCCATTAAATAATGCTTGCATATAATTAAAAGTATTGATATAATATTTAAGTTAGTTTATTCGTTGGATAAAGCTTGATGAGCATTGAATGAATCCTGAAAAAAAGGACTCATTTTGCCCTAGGAATAATAAATATGAACTATTTTTTTGCCATTTTTTATGATTAAATGTAATGATGTTTTGTACTGAATTCTTATCAATTTAAGTACATATTTACTTTGAAAATAAATTAGTTTATTGGTTTTTAGATAAGTGATATTTGCTAACATGTTTTTCATGTTAGCTTTTTGTTTGCGAGGCATGTTGCCGAGCCGATGGTTTGAAAGAAAACCTATCACCTAGCTAATGGGAAGATAAGCTGTAGGCAAGGGCGTTTTCGGTGACGAAAGGGTCTGAAGGAAGCTGATGGCGGTTGTTGGAACGAAACGAGAGTGAACCAGTGTTGGCATATGTAGTGGATAACCCTCCAAAAAGCGGGAACGTCCTAAAATTAGCTTAGCTACATGTG
>Ga0209643_1000584_pt1 | contig 57711 bp, 50 predicted proteins | sample AutmiccBRH37_all_FD_187383 | JGI IMG/M metagenome (GOLD analysis project Ga0209643, IMG submission 187383) | Deep subsurface microbial communities from Mt. Terri, Switzerland - Autotrophic microbial communities BRH/37_all (SPAdes) (version 2) | ecosystem: Environmental > Aquatic > Deep...
TTGTATTTATGCCGGCTGTCCAGATCGGAGCAGAAGTCCTGATACGCAAGAATCTTGCCAATGAAGTACAGGGGCGCGCTTTTGGATTGATAAGCTTTATTACTCAGATGGGTTACATTTTTGCTTATATATTGTCCGGAGCCCTTTCTGATTATGTTTTTGAGCCATTTATGCGTGGTAACGGTTTGTTTGCGATAAAAATCGGAAAAGTGATAGGTGCAGGTGCGGGAAGAGGAATTGCGCTGCTGATATTGATTGCAGGGATGGCACTGGCAATTGTCGGAATCGTTGTTTCCGGGCTGAAAAGTGTAAAAACCTTGGAGAGGAGAATAAGTAAGAATGAAACTATTGCTGAAGCTTATCAGGAAGGACTTTAAGAGAAACAGGGTCATCACAACTGCACTGGCGGTATTCCTGATCCTTTCGGCCCTTTTGATGGCAGGCGGCTTAAGGGTGGCAGGTACAATGATATCTTCACTGAGAGGGTTGAATGAACTGGCTGTAACCCCCGAATACCTGCAGATGCACAAGGGGACCTATGATGAGGAAGCCTTTGAGAACTTTGTGGAAACCCATGATTATATTAAGGATTCGCTGATAGTCAGGATGCTTAATATCAGTAATACAAATATCATATATCAGGGTGAAACCCTGGAAAAGTGTCTGATGGATAACGGATTCATTGTTCAGAATGAAGGATTTGATTTCCTCCTTAATATGGATAATAAAATTGCTGTTGTTCAGGAGGGAGAAATCGGGGTTCCTGTTTATTATGCTGAGGAGCTTGGTATAGAGGTCGGAGATGTCATTACACTGCATGAAGGTGATTACTGTAAGGAGCTGACTGTATCAACAATCATTCGTGACTCACAGATGAATGCGGCACTCACATCTTCAAAGCGTTTCTTAATCAGTCAGGCAGATCTTGATGAAATAAGTCATCACATGGGAGAATGGGAATACTGTTTTGAATTTCTGTTGAAGAATGGTACATCTACGGCGGTTTTGGAGAAGGATTATATGGATGCGGGCATGCCTTCCAACGGTGTTGCGGTAACAGGCAGCCTTCTGACTATGCTGAATAATCTTTCTTATGGCCTGGTAGCATTCATAATCATCGCAATCAGTATTCTTTTAATAATGATAGCAGTCCTGTGTTTATCATATATTATCCGGGCAACCATGGCGGAAGAGAATTATACCGTCGGGGAGATGAAAGCAATTGGATTTCCTCGAAAAGCAATTGTGAAGTTATATCAGACGAAATATATGATACTTGTGCTGGCAGCGGGAGTGATAGGTTATCCGGCAGCCATTCCCTTCGGAGATTTCTTTTCATCCCCGGTTGTTATGTACTGCGGATATGGTACTGTTGAGTGGATGAAATGGGTATTTCCTTTCATCGGGGTAATCCTGCTCAGCCTGATTGTAATGCACGGATGCCGCAGAATAATTCGCAGGAATCTGAAAAGTACTGTTGTAGAACTGATGCGCGGGGAAGAGAAGATTAAGAAGGAAGGTCACTATTCTTTACCTTCCTCAGGATTGAAACATCGCAATCTTACGATAACATTCGGTGAGTTGAAATGTAAATGGAAGGAATATAACCTTATCTTTTTAGTATTTGTGTTTTCGTCATTCTTGATTCTGCTTCCGATGAATATGAAGAATACGGTTGAAAATCCGTCTTTCATTACTTATATGGGTGTAGGGGAATCCGATATTCGTATTGATATCCAGTACAGCGAGAAACTGGCGGAACAAAAAGATGCCGTTATTTCCTATCTGGAGAATGATCCGGAAATTGAGAAGTATGCAATTTACCGGAATGGTTACGTACAGCTTCAAAATGGGCATGGGGAATGGGAATACATCCGTGTGGGAAATGGTGATGAATCTGTTTTCCCATTGGAGTATCTTGAGGGAAGCGCACCGGATGACAGTAAGGAAATGGCGCTCTCTTATCTGAATGCCTCGGAATTGGGAAAAGAAGTCGGCGATTCCATGAGGGTAAGCTATCGGGGGGGAGAGCTTATGTTTACCGTTTGCGGTATTTATCAGGATATTACTTACGGAGGCAAGACTGCCAAAGCAGCCATTGATTTTGACGAAAACGATGTGGAGGTCTATATTATTTATCTGGATGTCTGCGACGGTGTCACGGTTGAGGAAAAGACGGATGAATTGAGAAGTATTCTGACAGACAGTAAAATAACTCCGGTCAGTGAGTTCGTGACCCAGACCCTTGGCGGTATTATGGATAACATGAGCCTGATGGAAGGTTCAGCCATTGTGATTTCATTGCTGTTAAGCATGCTGATTACCATGATGATTTTACAGCTTGTCACAGCGCGGGAACACAGTGCAATCGCAATCAAGAAAGCAATCGGCTTTTCAAACAGGGACATCAAGATACAGTTCGGGATACGGATTCTGATGATTCAATTGGTGGCAATCGTTGTAGGAACGGTCCTCGCGAACTTTTTGGGAGAAGTTATTTTCGGATGGATGCTTTCTTTTATGGGTGCATCAAAAATAACGATGTTGGTTGAACCGGTTACGGCCTATCTCCTATACCCGGCAGCACAGCTGCTTGTAGTATTCATCACAGTGGTTGCGGGAACCAAGGTTGTCAGGAACTATCATATAAGAGATCAAATAATGGAATAAGGAGTAGAGCCATGATAAAAGTTGAACAAATCAGTAAGTCATTTAAAGATACGAAAGTTTTGCAGGACATTTCTTTTGAAATCAAAAAGGGAGATTTCGTTGCGGTTATGGGACCTTCCGGTTCCGGTAAGTCAACGCTTCTCTACAGTATCAGCGGAATGGACAGCATAAGTTATGGCAGGGTATTGTTTGAAGGAACAAACATATCCGAAATGCAGGAGGATGAATTATCCGGATTCCGGCTGACCAAAATGGGCTTTGTATTTCAGAATGCACAGATGCTAAAGAATCTTTCTATCTTTGATAATATTATACTGCCCGGTCTTGTAGCCAAAAAAGAACCGACTGATGACATAAGAAAACGAGCGTCGGAATTAATGAAGCGGATGGAAATTGAAGGAATCAGAGAGCGTGATATCCGGGAAGTTTCCGGCGGACAGTTACAACGGGCTTCCATTTGCCGCGCCATGATCAATAATCCTGAAATTCTGTTTTTGGATGAACCCACGGGAGCTCTGAATTCCGGCGCTGCAGATCAGGTATTGGCGATCCTTGAAGCTTTGAATCGCGATGGAATGACCATAATGACCGTTACCCATGATCCCCGTGTCGCTGTCAAAGCAAGAAAGGTACTCTATATCAGGGATGGACAGATTGATGCCTGTAAGGAATTTTCAGTGGGTGCAGACCGCGAAAGGGAACTGGCTGAATGGTTAAAATCCCTAAGTCCCAGGCAAGACATCCAGACGGTTATTGAGTGAAGGTGACATCAGAAGCAAACAAGAACACACCATCCACGTGGAGATGGTAACACTGCTATGTAGAAAAGACGGTTAACCAACCGCTAAACCGCAATAATACAAGACTTATCAGAGTTTTGTATTATTGCGGTTTTATATTCTATGCTTCATATTATATTGTTTATTATAAATGGATGCCAAAGTTGAAGTTCCAAAAACACTGGATGAATTATGGGAAGCTGCACTAAAATCAGCGGTTCTAGAACAATAGGAATGGTAGAACCTTGGACAGGCATCTGGAATGTTGGACCATATATTTGGAGCGAAGGCGGAGATGTATTATCTCAGGATAACAGTACTGCACAAGGGTACATAAACAGTCCTGCTGCTGTTAAAGCAATACAAAAGCTTGCTGATTTATACAAAGTAAAAGCACTTGCAGGTCCTTCGATGGATCCGGGCGCTGTAGGCGATACAGACGGATGGGCTGCAGGAATATATGCTTTACAATTGGATGGGCCTTGGAGAGAAAAATCAAACAAAGTTGCGGGTGTAGATTATGGTGCCATGCCTTTACCGGCAGGCAGCAAGGGGTCAATCAGCGTACTTGGCGGCGAGAATTTTATGATTTTCAAGTCATCGGATGCTGCCCGAAAGGATGTAGCTTGGAAGTTTATTAAGTTTATGACAGGAAAACATGCACAATTCTTTAACCAACCCATACCACAATCTCGTAGAATCCTATTTGCTGGACTTAAAAACAAAGATTCAGAGGATTTTGAACGTGGGGTTGGGATACCTTTCTCTTGACCGTCAAACCATTACCTTATCCGGCGGTGAAGGGCAACGGTTAAAATTGACAAAGGAACTGATTAACAATGCAGGTAAGCACAGCTTATATCTGATGGATGAGCCTACAACCGGACTGCATCCGGTGGATGTTGAGAATTTTCTTACCCTTTTGAACCGTATTGTAGATTCCGGAAACACAGTAATTGTAGTGGAGCACAATCAGCAGGTTATTAAAGCCTCCGACTGGATTGTGGACCTTGGCCCGGAGGGAGGGATAAATGGAGGACAGGTTGATTACTCCACCATGCAGAAGGTGGAGTCTTGGAATTAAGCTCAATTATTCCTGAAAATTATCCCGTCTTCTTCCAGAGAATCTATAATAGCTAATGATTCTACATTTATACCGGCTTCTCTTAACAAGCTTCCACCAACTTGAAATCCTTTTTCTATAACAATCCCAACTCCTACTAAATTCGCATCAGCAGCATCAACAATTTCCTTCAAGCCTAAAATTGCTTGCCCATTAGCTAAAAAATCATCAATAATCAAGATGTTGTCTTCTTTATTAATATATTCTTTAGAAACCCGTATTTTATAATGCTGAGCCTTTGTGTATGAGTACACACTACTTTCATAGACTTCTTTATCTAAATTTTTGGATTCTGTTTTTTTTGCGAAGACAACAGGCACATTAAAATATTGAGCTGCAATAACTGCGATTGCAATACCGGATGCTTCTATAGTCAGTACTTTAGTGACATTTTTATCCTGGAATCTTTTTTTAAATTCTTTTCCGATTTCATTTAATAACTCAATATCAATCTGATGGTTTAAAAAACTATCAACCTTTAATATATTACCCTCCAGTTTTTTACCTTGCTTCAATATCTTTTCCTTTAAAAGCTGCACAATATCCCTCATTTCTTCCTAAATTTAAACAATAAAAAACCTGCAGAGATTATCTACAGGTTGAAAAAATTCAAATATTATACCAGTATTAACGTACTACTTAAGTATAAATCTAAATTAATTCCCCGTAGTCAGACTATTTACGGTAGTCTGGTAGAAACTTATGGACCATATCTCCAAGATTATACGAGACTCTATAAGGTTTTCAAAAGTATAGTTTATTTTAACTTATGTAATATTAAAAATCAAGCTTAATATAAAAAAGGCTTCTATTAAAGCATTTTAGTTTCAGATAAAAAGGGAGCATCGCAAACTACTTAAAAAGTAGTTTGGCGACACTCCCTTTAATATTTACTCTTTTATCTCTTATGCAGTTTTTTGGCTCCTATGAAAGCAAGGCCATTTTCTGTAAGTGCTCTTGCAGTATTATTAACTGCATCATGCTTTCCAAGGTAGTTGGCCAGGAGATGCGGCATATCGCCGGAGGCTATGATTTCTTCCTTGTCCCTGAAGTAATCCAGTATATCCGATGGATGTGCCTGCTTAACATCTGCTTCAGGATCGCCGCCTTCGTGCTTGGCTGAAATATTCGGTACTGTGCGGGCGATTTCCATTAGCTCGTCACGCCTGTTGTAGGGCTGACGGACTATGCTCTTGTAAGTCTCGGTAATGTGGTGTTCAATTCTGACATTGTTTTCAAAGCCGAATTGCCTTCTAATCTCTGAGCTCAGCGCTATTGTATCATTGTTAACGGAGTTGCTGAGATTGAAGCCTATGAGAGGAGTGGTGCCGTCTTCTCTGGCAAAAAGCCTTGCCATCATCAATGTCCAGAGTACTGAGAAAGGATTGTCATTACCCATGAAAACAGATATTTTGAACTTGATGTTGATTCCCAGCTTGTAAAGCATATATCCAAGGAATACTGTGCCGGGGTTAATATTAAGAACTTCATTGATGCCATAGTTGGTATAATAGTATAAGAGTTCGTCAATCCACATCAGGCCATGCTCATTAGGCTGGCCTACACCGCCGAAATAGCCGGTTATGGTAGCTGGGCCTCCCAGGTGAACGTTTGAACCGTCGGTACCCTTGGTATCAAGGGTCTCTACGTAGCTTGCGCCAACTATCTGCATTGCTGCAGCTACTGCCAGGATATCTCCGTTGTCTGATTCCTGCTCCTTCATTTTACGCACACGTATGTATCTTCCGGGCATTATCTCTTTTTTGTCTATGGCCTGCTTTGCCTCATCAATAAGCCATGGGAAGTACTGCAGTGCGCTGATTTCGAGTGTTACTGCCTTGCCTTCGTTGAAGTTCATGGCATCAGCATTGTCGCCCATAATGTTTCTTCTGTATTGGGATACCGGTATGAAAGCACCTTTATCCCTCATGGATGTGAGCCATTCAATATCCTTAAGATAAGGGGAATCCTGATTCTTCAGGCGCTCTAGCAGGTTAGACAGCTTACGTGCCTGTTTTGCCTGCTCGTTGATTTCTTCTGGAGTGCCATACTTCTCTACCACACTCAGGATTTCGCTGATAAAACTATTACTTGGATTTGCAAAATAGAGGTTAAGTTCTTCAATGAAAGCTGCGTCAATCTTCAAACGGTCTCTTAGCATAGTATACCTCCTCTTAAAATTTTTGGAGACATCAATAGTATTTTACAATATGGATGGCATTTATTCAACATAAGGGAAATATGAATATAATCTACTATTATTGAGAAAAATGGCATATATACTTAATATTTCAACTTATTATAATTTTTGAAGGTAAAAAATTATTTTTGTAGAAATACTAATAAATCCCATATAAATAAAAAGAAAGGGTTGATCTTTTATGGCAAAGAAGAAAAGTGTATTAGACTTTTACAAGATGAAAAAAGAAGGGGACACTGTTGCATGGGTCACTGCCTATGATTTCCCCACAGCTTCCTTTGCTGAGCAGGCGGGTATGGATATGATACTGGTCGGAGACTCTTTGGGTATGGTGGTGCTTGGTTATGAAGGCACTATACCGGTTACTATGGAAGACTGCATATCCCATTGCCAGGCAGTGAAAAGAGGTGCACCAAATACTTGGGTTATTGGTGACATGCCCTTTGGTTCCTATCAGGTTTCCGATGAGGACGCAGTAGTAAATGCCGTCAGATTCCTGAAGGAAGGGGGCGTAGACTGCATAAAGCTCGAAGGGGGAGTCAGGGTAAAGAGCAGAATAAAGGCTATAACTGATGCGGGAATAGTGGTTATGGGACATATCGGCTTGACGCCTCAAAGCTCGGGACAGTTTGGAGGTTATAAGGCTCAGGGCAGAACAGTGGAAAGTGCAAGGAATCTGATAAAGGATGCGTTGGCGGTGCAGGAGGCAGGAGCTTATTCAATTCTTGTAGAGGCTGTTCCACCGGAGGTTACAGCATTCCTTGCCAAGCTGCTCACTATTCCTGTGTATTCAATAGGTGCAGGATTATGTGACGGACAGCTCATCATAAGCGGAGATATGCTTGGTAAATTCCAGGCCTTTACTCCTAAATTTGTAAAGAAGTATGCGAAGGTTGCAGAAATCGAAACAAATGCTTTCAAAGAGTATATAAAGGACGTTAAAGAAAGGCAGTTCCCGGCTGATGAGCATGTCTACCATGTACTTGACAGCATGGAGGATTTTGAAAAGCTGTTCGCCGAATTCAAATAATATATAGAGATTAACCCATTTTGGGCCGCTTATTAGCGGCCTTTTATCTTGTTGTGCGTCCAGTGAAGCTTGGCAGCTATCCGTGCCGTTACAAGTCCGGCAAGGGTAGCTGCCAAGCAGCCAGTTAGCTAATCCCGGTGCGTCGGGGGTACTAAGCAGGAGGACAAAGAGTATAGATATATATGAATACAGATAGATAGAGACACTGTAAATGCATTAGGAATATTCGGATTTATTTTGAGCTACTCAACTTCGGTTGTTACAGATTCCATTATCTTTGCTAGAGGGCATATCTACTAATTAACATATACCACCTAAAACAGCATTTGTTATTTATTGATTATTTATTGTAAAGATTAATACTTTTTAATGCTATGAGATATATTTCTAAGAAAATAGGAAAATCTTTTTGAAATTATAAGACAGCTTTATTGTATAAATTTAATATATGAAACTGGAAAATATTACAGTTCATATAAAGAATAGTACTGTATGTAAAAAAATATGCAAAATATGGGAATTACAAGTAATAATGGTTATATATAGAAATAATATAAATCAAAGGAAGAGACTATTTTTGATGTCAACAATAATAATCTTTGAAAATGAACAGATTATAAAGATAAAGGATTATGACATATTAAGAATCTGCAAGCAGCCAGTATCTCTGACTGGACACTGAGAATATATCTGACACAATACCGGGAAGATGATTTTTCAGGGCTCAAGCCTAAAGGCAAGTAACAGTATTGCTATAGTATATAAATTAACTTTATGGAAGTGATTACTGCTTTGAAAGATAACATACATATATTAAAAAGAATACTAAAGAGCCTTTACCCTTTTAGAAAATATAGTGTTCTGATTATTTTGCTAATGCTGTTCTCAGCAGGAATTAGCTTTGCGTTGCCTATAGTAAATAAGTACTTAGTTGATAGTGGGTTACTGAAGAATAATCTGCGTATTGTTATTCAGCTCTCGATTTTGAGCTTAATCCTAGTTATCTTTGATCAAATCATTAGACTTCTGGAAACAAAGTTAATTGCATATATAAATAATCTATACATATATAAATGGACAAGCCTATCAATGAGAAAAATGATGAAGCTCAGAATGCACTACTTTAATGATAACAATTTTACAGAAATAATTAATAATAATAGGATGGACATTGGCAATATAGCAAGAATTACTGATGAGTCCTTTGCATTAAGGATATTAAGTATTTTCAAAATAATCGGCGGATTTATTGGCTTGTTAGTAATTGATTATAGACTTTCTGTCCTTGTTCTGATTGTTATACCTGTAAGGTATGTTATGACTTGTTATTTTACTAGATTAAAAAAAGAAGTACACCAGCAATATATGGAGCAATCCAGGGAGTATTCCAGGTGGTATGGCGATAGAATGGCCGGTATAAAGGAAATAAAGCTGGCAGGAATAGACAATATAATTATGCAGCAGTTCACAAGGCTGCAAAGAGATATCATAAAAACAGATATTAGAGCGCAGATAATTGATAATCTCAACTCAGTAACGGAAAGTATATTTTTTAAAGTAATTACGACACTTATTTATGTTGTCAGTGCCTTGATGATTATTAAGGGTACATTCACAGTCGGAGGGTTATTTGCATTTTTTACTTACAGCATGAATGTCATGGTTCCTATATCATCGTTTATTAATATAAAGTATGATTTTACCAAAATATTATTATCCGCACGGAGGCTATTTGCTTTTCTCGATATGGAGTGTGAGAAAAATAAAAGTGATTCTATAAGAATGTCAAAGGAGTCTGTCTCTGAAGAAATAGAGTTCAAAAATGTGTCTTATTCCTATGATAATAATAAAGTTGCATTGGATAATGTTAGTTTTAATGTAAAAAAGGGAGAAAAAGTTGGTATTGTAGGTATGAATGGCTCGGGAAAGACAACTCTTTTAAATATATTACTTCGATTATGTGAAGCTGATGGCGGACAAGTTTATCTGGACGGTGTTGATATAAAGGATATACATATAAAAGACTTGAGGAAAGCAATACCGGTTGTGAATCAGGATATTTACCTTTTCAATGCAAGCGTTAAGGAAAATATAGCACTTTTTTCGGATTTATCTGATGAAAGGATACTTGAATTAGTTAATTTGGGTGGAATACAAGATTTTATAGATAAACTTCCGGCTAAAATCAATACAAAGCTGGGTGCTGGCGGAATCAAGCTGTCTGGAGGTGAAAGGCAAAGGATTGCTTTAGTAAGGGCATTTGCCAGGTCAAGCAAAATAATAGTATTGGATGAAGCAACATCCAGCTTGGATTTGAAATATGAAAAATGGATTAATAATGTTCTGGTAAACAAATTCAGGGAGAATACTATTGTCCTTGTAACGCATAGACCTTATATTCTGAATAAATTGGACAAGATAATTCTTATAGACAAAGGGAGGATATTAGATATTGGTAAACATAAAGAGTTGTTGTTAAGAAATTGTATCTATTCAGATATTATGAAACAAGCTCAATGAGAGGTAACTGTAATCCGCATATTTCATAAAAGTGGTGTTGGTATCTTGTCTCAATAAAGTCTCAAGACAGAACTAAAGAGAAGGGAGGGGAGAAAATGAGAAAATTAAGGAAAAGGTTTGATGTCGATATTTTAAATACAGTTGAAGCCTTTGCATGTAATTGTGGTGGTTGCAGTTGTGAATGCGCTTGCTACTGCTTTGAGAAAGATGCTTACGATGCGCATGTTGAGTATGAATCAGAGGATTCATACGTTACAAGAAATGACGATAAATTATATGATATGGGTTAAGGAAACTGAATGAAGTATGAGTAGTATATTCATGTTTTTTAGTTGTTCTATAGAGATATTGAGATAAAGATTAACACACGGCTGAGGTATTTGAACAAACACCTCAGCTTCATATTAGTTTTATAAAGAAAATAATGACTATGTTAATGGGGATAGGAGTGAATTAAATAGATGGATGGAAATGCATATGTTCATCTTTTCCAAACACGGGATAATAATTACGTATATGATGTGAATACGAACAGTATTCTAAAAGTTAGCAAAGAAATATATGATTATCTGAAACAAAGAACAGATGGTTGTAAGGAGTCTGTAAATGAACAAATGGAACAAGAGATTGGGAAAATGCTTTCAGCAGGATTTTTGTCTTCTAAACGAATGAGAGAGGTAGAACATCCATATAGCGAGCTTCTCCCGTACTTTATAAAAAATATGCTTAATACTATTACATTGCAGGTAACACAGCAGTGCAATCTGAGATGCAATTATTGCGCGTATTCTGGAACATATGAGAATAGAATCCACTCAGACAAAACTATGAGTTTTGAAATAGCCAAAAAAGGTATAGATTTTTTGATTCAAAATTCATCGGAAGCGCATAAGTTAAATATCGGCTTTTATGGGGGAGAGCCTCTTCTTATGTATGAGCTTATCAATTCCTGTGTCAGCTATGCAAAGAAAGAAGCAATAGGAAAAGATATCAGGTTCAGCATGACAACAAATGGAACCTTAATAAATGATAGAATAATGGACTTTTTTGTAATAAATGACTTTCATATACTAATCAGCTTGGATGGGCCCGAGGAGATACATGACAAGAACCGGAGATTTGCAGTCAATGGGCAAGGCACATATAAATCAATTTTGGCCAATATTTCACGCTTTAAAAGCAAATATCCTGATTATGTAAAAAAGAATATCTCTTTCAATGCTGTATTGGATAGTACAACGGATTTTAACTGCATGAATGAATTCTTCTGTAAATATGATGATATAAAAGATTTTAAGACTACCGTAAATACCATTGCTAATAAATATCTAAAAACAAATATTGATGTCTGCGAACATTATATGATTCAGCAAAGGTATGAAAATTTCAAATATATGCTATATAAAGTAAACAAGCTGGATATGAAGTTTATATCAAAGCTTCTTAATAGGGAGTTTGCTAAGTTTCAGGACAAGCTGTGCAACAGGAAATATGCAAAAAGGATATTTGATAAAGATCATCATGGGGGCCCATGTGTTCCTGCCATAAAGAAGCTTTTTATGGATATAAACGGGGTGTTTTATCCCTGTGAAAGAGTAAGTGAGTTATCGGAGCCTATGAAAATAGGCAATGTTTACGAAGGCCTAGATATAGGGAAGATGCGAAATATACTTAACATTGGTAAGCTCACTGAAAATGCATGTAAAAACTGTTGGGCATATAGGTTTTGCTATTTATGTGCAGTGCAGGCAGATAACTTAACAGAATTATCTGCTGAAAAAAAGCTGTCGAATTGCAAAAAGGTCAGGCTTCATGTCGAGGAGGATTTTAAGGACTATTGTATGCTGATGGAATTTGGATGCAGTTTTGAAGAAGAGGAAATAAAATATTTAAATGCATAAGGTGGGATTAAAAGCATGAATAAACCAAAAGCAGTTATATATCCGTATGACAATGAATCATTATTCTTATTCAAGTATAATGAGTTGAACACGAAATTTGATACAGCAGGTGCCGTAGCGCCAAAGGGATGGGGATTGACAGACAAGGATATTGGAGAAATAAGAGGGAGTGGGCATATAGGAATCAGGGTCAAAAGCAGCTTTGAGGATTGCTGTGGGTGTTTTGACTCTATCATTATTACAGAGGCAAACATAGAATTGAGTTTTAATATAATATATGATAGTATTTTGGGTGAGGCAAAAAAAGGTAAAAATGTAATATGCATGAAGAAGCTTGAGGAAGAACATTACCATAGCCTATGTGACATATGCCGGAGCAATGGCACTACATTTGAATATTTAACAGGTGATAACAGGATGATTGCGGAAAGTGTAGATAATGAAGCTCTACTGGATATAAAGTCTCCTGTAATTTTTGTAGCAGGAGTAACCTGCCGAACCGGCAAGTTTGATTTGCAGCTTGCCCTACGTAAAGAAATTCAAGAGTCAGGATATAGGGTTAGTCAAATAGGAACTAAGAACTGTTGTGAAATATTCGGATTCCATTCTTTTCCTGATTTTATGTACAGCACAATAAACGAAACAGCGAAGATTATTATGTTTAACCGTTTTGTCAAAGCAATCGAATTAAGTGAGAAGCCGGATGTGATAATAATTGGAATACCAGGAGGAATAATGCCTGTTAATAAACAGTTTACGGACGGGTTTGGGATACTGGCATATTTAGTATCACAGACCGTTAAACCGGATGCAGCCATATTAAGTGTCCTGTATGAAGATTATTTACAGGAATATTTTAAAGAGATGGATAACCTTTTTAAGTATAGGTTTGGCTATAATGTGGATTGTTTCAATTTCTCAAACTTTAAATTTGACTATCAGCATTCGAAAGAGATGGGGGAAAAATGTTATACAATTATAGATGCAAGCTTCATCAATGAAAAAATTAAAAAGTACAGCACATGTGAAAAGCCTATATATAATGTATTGAACGACAGAGATATGAAAAAAATGTCAACTTATTTGATAAACCTTATGTCAGGTGACGAGAACATAGAGGATATAATCTAGAGGAGGATATTTATGGATAGAGTTCAAGCAGACAACTATGATGGAAATATAGAAAAAAAGGTGAGAAATATTATTCAAAACATACTGGAATTGGATTTTGAAAATATATATGGGGACTCCTTGGATGAGCATTTGCTAAGCAACAGATTTAGATTAGAGCCTAGGGATTTGGTATATCTTCTCAGAGATGTCGAAGAAAGATTTAATATTGAAATACCTCAGAAAGATATAGCTGAAGGGCGGTTTTCAAGTTTCAACAGTATTTGCTCCCTGATACGGAATCAATTGAGCCAAAAAGATGGAAAGAATGAACAAAACTATTATTGTTGCAATTCATAAAGCAAATATAAGGGGAAATGAGTATGAAATACAGAAAACCGGCCGGTTTAATAAGTATTATATGCCTGCTTGCGGCGGTGCTGTTTTCCATGACAGGCTGCAAGCCTGGCGATTCATCAGGCACCAGGGAAGCTCTGAAGAAAAATGCATATGCCTATGAGGCAGTGGAATTAAGCGATACTATGGGTTTGCAATATTTTTCTGCCATGAGTATTAACAGCAAAGGAGAAATCGCATTATTTGATGAGGAAAAAGGGAAAATCCTGATCATTGATAAAAAAGGAATTTTAATAAGAGAAATGCCGGATACTTTTAAAGGAAGTATATGTCTTGCATATGACACCGGGGACAAGCTATATGCGCTGCTGCAATATTATAAAAAGAATGGCAGTGAAGTAACCGGAATGATAACGGAGCTGGTAACCTACAATGGACAGGGACAGAAATCCGCTGACAAAGCTATAAAGGAAATAAATGGCAATAGAGAATCCGTTAATGGAAGGTTTATAGCGAAGATGATACCAGATAGAAACGGAAACCTTTATGTGCATAAATTTGATGGAAGGGTTGAAGCATTGGACAAAAGCCTGAATATTGTAAAAGCCTGGGATAGGGACGAATATTCCGATATCAGCCTTGACGAAAAGGATAATTTGATATTGTTGCACAGAAGTGCAGACGGGCAAAGGCTTATGCAGAAGCTTGACAGCAAAAGCGGCAAAATCATATGGGAGAAAGAGCTAAAAGGTATTGGCGCCCCGGGACTTGTTTATTACAGTAGGAGTTCCGGTAAGCTTTACGGAATGGAGAACGGAACAATTTTCAGCTACAGCCCTGACGGGGATGTGGACTCAAGGGTACTGGACTGCAAAGGACTGTCGGTCATGGGAGATATATATGGATTTGTGGTAGACGATAATGAGGAGGTATATGTTCAAAGCGAGGATAATGGAAAATCAAAGCTTATCTGCTTTGTAAAGCAGGATGAAAGCAGACAGAGTGCTGAAGAGGTAAATAAAAAGAAGCTGGTTGTATATTTGAGATATGATATCGGGGATGTTGTTTCAAATGCGGCCATTGAGTATGAGAAGGAGCATCCCGATGTAGATATAGATATCAATGACGCCAGGGAGCTGACAGCCAAGGAATGTGTACAAAAGCTGAATACCGAGATGCTGGCGGGAAAGGGACCGGATTTGATACTGGGCAGCTTTCTCACAGGTGACTATGAAGAAAAAGGGCTGCTCGCAGACCTTGAAGAGTTTATAAGCAGAGATAAAAGCTTCAATATCAACGACTATGCCGCAAATATGATAGCTGCCTCCAGAAACGGAAAAAAGCTGTATAGAATGCCTGTAGGATATTATTTGGACTGCTTTTTGATTAACAGTAAGATACTGGAGCAAAAGGGTATTACTTTGAAGAAAGATATTAGTTGGGAACAGATGTATGATACAGTAAGCGAAACTAACAGTAAATCAGGGGAAAAGTGTTATATGCTTCCCAAAATGGGGAACCGTTTCTTATTTGAAAAAATAATTTATAAGGATATTGACTATTACGTAGATGAGAAAAATAAACGGTCAAGGATTGATACCGAAGAGTTTGTCAATGAGTTGGAGCTTATGAAGCGTATTGATAAAGAGCGATTGCTGCATCCGGATATGGATAACAAGACAATTATACATTCGCAGGGAGAAATTGTCCCGGAAGATATATTGTTTATTCCGATTAACTTGCTTTCATACGGCCAGATATACGGTGCATATGGAATGTATTACAAAAGCTTTAATATAATACCTGATTTGAAAGGCTTGTATACCGGAGCAAGAACGGTTTATGCCAACCGCATAGCGATCAACAACAATTCGCAGTATAAGGAGCAGGCATGGGACTTCATTAAGCTGCTTTTGTCTGAAGAAGTACAATTAAAGCTGAGTGAAGATTATTTTGTAGTCAACAACAAGGCAAATCAAGGCAGCAAAGAAGAAATGTTCAAGTATTTGGATAAATACCCAATGCGTAAGTATTACCGTCCTACTGCAGAGGAAATGGATAATCTGAAAAGCATCATGGAAGGAATAAATAAAATCGAGGAATACGATTATGAGTTGAATGAGCTCATCTGGAGTGAAATGGAAATATTTATAAAAAATGAAAAAAGTGCCGAGGATACGGCTAAAGCCATACAAAATAAGGTGCAGCTTTATTTGCAGGAGTAAAGGCGGTATTAGCGCATTTTGAAGCAGGTATATCAGGGGTGAGGGCATGAAATTCAGAATTTATGTTCTCATTTCTTTGTGTTGATTTAATATATGATGTAACGGACATTATTATCTGCAAAATAATAAGTGCACAAAGGGAGGAAAGGGTGATATAAATGGCAGGGGTTCATGTGGCAGTAATTGACGATGGAATCAATAAAGCACTCTATGGAGGAATAGGTTTAAAGTATAACATTATTATTACAAATGAACTCAGCATTGCGGAAAGAACAAATTATAACCCTTATATGAAAAGTCATGGTACTGTATGTGCAGCCATAATAGAAAAATACTGTAAAGACATTGAAATAAGCAGTATCAAAATATTAAATGATAAATACCATGGAGATATAAAGCAGTTGGTTAAGGCAATAGAATGGTGCATTGAAAATGGGGTTAAAACAATAAACTTAAGTGCAGGTACCGTTAGTTATAGAGATAAAGCAGAGCTACAGCATATAGTTGATAAAGCTTGTAAAACTGGAATTGTTATTGTCTCAGCTAATAATAACGATGGTTCCATAACATATCCGGCTTCTTTTCCTAATGTCATAGGGGTAAAATGTGATAAATCTGATAATCTGGATGAAGGCTGTATTGATTATGATTTTGAACCGCCCGATGGTATAGAAGTTACTGCTTGCGGCAGGCACTTGCTTGTGGATTACTGCGGAAATGTACTGATAACTGACAGTTGGAACAGTCATGCGGCCCCATATGTAACAGCCATGATAGCAAATATTATAAATGAGTTTCCAGATGCAACAATATATGAGATCAGAGAGAAGCTTTGGAAACAATCTGCAAACTATGATGCCAGGAAAAAGTTTTATAAAGCATACAGCGGTATGGAGTATATAAACAGGGCTTTAGTATTTAGACTGAACCCCGTGTGCAGTTTTCCTATGTATCCAATATTTGAGATAGAAAAAACTATTGATATAATATATGGCAGTATCGCTTCTGCTTTAGCTGGTATAGAAGCATACCTAGAACGTGACAGTTCAATTATGGATAATGTAGATACCATTATAATTGATACTCAAGATGATTTTATAGAGTGCGATAAAGATACTTTGGAGGGAATCCTTAAATATTTGAGTATATTCGAAAAAAATATTATACTAGCATGTCAAGATATTGAGAACAAATACTTAAAAAAGATGCTGAGGGATTATAGTCCCGCAGTTTTTTATAATTCCATACCAGAGCTGTCTTTTCTTAATATAGAAAACAGTTATGATGAATTGCCCTTACTCACGATATTGAACTATTCCAGTGCAAACTTGATCGATATTCTATCTGTGCTGCATAAGTTTTTATGTGAAGATAGTTATAATCCTGTAATATTTACTGATAATTCGTATGGGCTCTATTGTGGATATAACTATTTTTCTTTAGAACATATAAATAGATATGAAAGCATAAAGAGTTCATATCAGAGAATTAATGATGTAATCAATTTTTATAATGGGGATATAGGAATAATGGGAATAAACTGCTGTGAGGGAATGAGTGATAAGACTAAAATGATAGCTCGGCTACATGCTGATATAGTTGTAATTATCCCGGAATCAGATACCTCAGATAAAAACTTACAGTATTTATACCAGATTGCCGAAAAAGTTATTGTACTACCCAAAGATATTATTAACGAAAACAATGCATCTAATAGTATTTTATCAAAAACTGGCCTAAAAGCTTTGTATAAAAAAATACTCGAATTGTTCAATTGCAAATAAAAACATAGCACTATTTTACAAATTTTAGAAAGTAGAGATTGAGAACTGTATATTATGTCTGTACCTTGCAAATAGGAATATATGATATATAATGTATTTATAGAAGAATTTGTAATATGTTTTGCCTATTAAATAGAATATGAAATCAGTAATAAAAAGGAAGAAATGTTATGGCAGGTGAGAGAAAAAGGGGAGAAATAGCTGCGGTACTGCTGTTCCTGGGCCCAAGCACTTTAGGAATTTTGATTTTTTATATTGTTCCTTTCATATGGATGATATTTTACTCTTTTTTTGACAGTCCTATTAACGGTAAGTTTGCCGGATTTGGCAACTATGTTGAGCTTATAAACAGCGGCGCTTACAGACAGGCGGTGGTCAATACCATTACCTTTACCGGTATAAGCGTGCCGTTGATTATTGTGCTTTCACTCATCCTGTCATTGCTGCTCAATGAAAGGATGCATTTTAGGCAGGAATTGCGCACTTCTTTCATTGTACCCCTTGTAGTGCCTGTGGCATCAGTTATTCTATTTTTTGAGCTTCTGTTTGATACCAGGGGAATCATAAACGGCATGCTGTCTATTGTTGATATTGCGCCCGTGGATTGGATGAATTCCTCCTGGGCAATGGCAGTAGTTATTATAATATATATATGGAAGAATATAGGCTATAATATAGTTCTGTTCCTTGCAGGACTTCAGGGTATACCAAAAGAGTATTACGAGGCTGCAAGTCTTGATGGGGCAGGAAAGGTGGCAATGTTTACCCATATTACCCTGATATATCTGATGCCTACAATCTTTTTTACCATCATCATTTCCATAATCAACTCCTTCAAGGTATTCAGGGAAGTATATCTTTTGGCAGGAGATTACCCGTACCAAGGTATTTACATGCTTCAGCACTACATGAACAATATGTTCAGAAGGCTGAACTATCACAAGCTTGTGACAGCAGCAATACTTATGGCTGTCTTTATTTATATTATGATATTTGTTCTTTTCAGAATCCAGAAGAGAATTAATAATGCAATTGGGGAGTAGGGGGCTTATAAGTGAATAGAATACAAGGAACACTGCCAAATGCGCTTTTAATTGTGCTTGCTTTTTTTATGATACTGCCGCTTTTGATGTCTGCTACCAATTCGTTTATGAGTGACGGGGAGCTAGGAGAAAATTATGATTCCCGTGATGCAGAACAACAGACGGAAGAAGTAAAGAAAGGCTTCAATTCCATGAAGCTTATACCGGACTCATTTACATTGAAGCAGTACTATCAGGTATTGATTGCCAAGCATAAGTTTTTGAGGATGTTCTGGAATTCAGTGTTCATTGTGCTGCCTATAGTGGCAGGACAGGTCATCATATCATCCATGGCGGCCTTTGCCTTTGCAAAGCTCAGGTTCAGAGGACGGGATACCTTGTTTTTCATTTACATAGTCCTTATGCTTATGCCCTTTCAGGTGACACTGGTTCCGAACTACCTGACCCTGGACCGCCTGGGCTTGATCGACAGCTATCTGTCCCTGGTTTTTCCGGGGGTATTCAGCGCTTTTGGAGTATTTCTGCTGAGGCAGTTCATGATGTTTATACCCAATGAATGTATAGAAGCAGCAAAGGTAGACGGCTGTTCGTTGGTACATATTTTTTTCAAAATCATACTGCCGATGTCCAAGGGAGGGATAGCATCCCTTGCTATCCTATCCTTCATCGACAATTGGAATATGGTAGAGCAGCCGCTGATTTTCCTCAAGGATGCTAACAAATATCCATTGTCCATATATCTCTCAAGGGTTAACGGGGGAGAGTTGGGGATCGCCTTTGCGGCAGGCATAATTTATATGCTGCCTATGCTTTTTATGTTTTTATATGGTGAGAATTATCTGGTGGAGGGTATTTCACACTCTGCCATCAAGCGGTAAGGGGGTAAGGCTATGACCGGTTATGACATGGAAAAGCAACTGAACAAGAGGAAAAAGAAAATATCGGATATAGTGAAGGTTTTTGTGGGAATTATGCTGCTGCTTACCTTCTTTTCCAAGACTATATACAACTGGACCCTGCCAAAGGTAAAGTATGAGTCTGTCAGTTCGGGAAGCCTGACTGCTGAGGTTATGGGAGAAGGAGCTATAGAGGCAAAAGGAAGGCTAGAATTCTATACCGACTTAAGAGTAGCGGTAAAGGAGGTTTTGGTTTCCGCAGGGGATGAGGTAAAGCAGAGGGATGAGCTTTTTATCATGGAAAAGGAAAGTTTAAGCCGGGAGCTTCAGAGGAAAAAGCTTGAGTTTACTGAGCTAAAGCTTAAGTACGACCAGCTGCACAGGGAGGAAGAGGGAAACACACGTGAACAGAAGCTTAGTGAGTATAAAACGGATTTAGTCCGCAAAGAAAAGCTTTATTTGGATTATAAGCTTCTGTATGAGAGCGGCGCTGAATCAAAAAACGGTCTTGAGGAAAAGAGATTGGAATATGAAGCGGCAAAAGCAAAGTATGAAGCTGCAGAAAAGGAATCCCACGTACAAGAGCAAAAAAGTAAAAATGAAATTGCGGCTCAAGAGGTAAGTATCCGGTTAAAGGAGCTGGAGCTTGCCGAAATAGAAAATAGCCTGGGAAAATGTGTGATAACTGCGCCTTTTAACGGTATCATCAAGGAGATCAATTTTAAAAAGGGTATGATGCTTAATGATAATGTGCCTGTATACATCCTGGACAGTATTGCGGAAGGCTTCGAGCTTAAGGCAGAGCTTTCTGCAGAGCAGTGTGAATACATCAATCCGGGAGATGAGGTAAAGGTATACATAAAAAACAAGGAAGGCGGCCAGCTGGATGGAGTAGTGAAAACAGTAAGCGGCGCAAAAGACAGTCATAACAAAAAAACTGTTGTTATTGACCTGGGTGAGGCCGGGCTTTCCGGAGGAGAGGCCGGAGAATTTTATCTGAGGAAAAAAGCCGGCACTTATGATTATCTGGTGCCCCGTTCTGCCATACATAAAGACAGCGAAGGGGCCTGTGTATATATCCTTAAGGAAAAGGACGGTCCCCTGGGCATAGAGTATTATGCCATAAAGCAAAAGGTTACGGCAGGGGACTCGGATTACAGCTCTACCGGTATATATTCGGGACTTCTGGGGGATGAGAGGGTCATAACATCTGCCAGCAAAGAATTAAGTGATGACTGTCAGGTTATTCTTGAAAAATAGGATGGGGGGATGAGAGATGGAACAACCGGAAAAAAACAAGAAGTATTATATCCCCCTTATGCTGTTTGCATGGGTGCTTGCACTGCTGCTATGCAAGTCTGTCTATTTAAAAGCTGCGGAAATGACTGAAAGCAGTGATCAGCACAGTTATTCACTCAGGTTGAAAAGTGAAGCGGTACCCCAAAGCGGGTTCCGCTATGATGAGCTTCAGGAGCTGCGAAAAGTATTCTCCCAGGAGGAAATAGCGTTTTGCGCCTTTAATAAGCTGTCTGTATCAGCAGAGCCCTTTAAGGATACCGTACTTATATGCGGAGTAGGGGGGGATTACCTGCAGCTTAACAATATAAGGCTTATTAACGGTGCTTATTTGAATGAGCAGGATTTTACCAACAAAAATAACGCTGCGGTTATTGAGGATAGAGCCGCAAAGGCTCTTTTTAACTCAACCGATGTTGCAGGCATGAAAATAAAGATTCTGGGGAGTACATTTACCGTTATAGGGGTTGCTGCAAATGACGCCTCTATTGCAGGTACATTGACTGAGGCGGATTTGCCCAGAATTTACATTCCTTTGAGCACTATAGAGGGAAAGGGTACGGATTTTTATATAACAAACCTTGAGGTAGTATCCGGAGAAGACCCGATGGATGAAGCAGCGATAATGGAAAAGCTGGCGTCAATGGGCAAAGCTCCTGAGGACTTTATTATGGTTGACAACAACGAGCTGGTAGCATTGGCAAAGCAGAGGTTTGATTTTATACTTTTCATAATTGGCGTGTATTGTATATGCTTATTTGCTTTATTTGCGGCAAACACGCTGAAAAGCATACTAAGTGCGATAAGCCGTAAAACAAGAAAGGAGTATTTGAGGAATGCAATAAAAAAGAGCATGGGAACACTCTTAACCGAATTAGCCAAGCTTGGCGCGGCACTGACAGGCATAGTGCTGGTCTGGAAAGGGATTTCCTTTGAGCTCTATGTACAGCAGGATAAGCTGCCTAATGATCCTACCAGCCTGGTGCAGATAATAAAGGCTATTCAAACGGGGCTCAGGGATTTTCTTACCTGGGATTATGCATATATGCTCCATGAACAGAGGGTACTAAGCTTACTGGATAAATGCGGCAGTATTATTTTTATACTGTGTCTTGTTTTAACGGTGATATTGCTTGTGATGTCTAAAGGTGTGAAGCAGCAGGGGGAGCAGGAGAATGTGAGAACTGCATGTATTATATGCCTGTGGCTCGGGGTATCAATAATACTGTCCTCTGTTTTTATCCTGTCACTTGGCATGCCTGTTGCACTGACATTAAAAAATTTACTGCTGCTGAACAGCAGTATGCTTGTTATTATTCTGGGACAAAGCCGGGTAAAGGGCGCTGTGAATGAAAATATAAGTGCGGGTGAATAATTAGGTTAAGGTGCGCTTCTGATTGCGGAGCTTCATATAACTCTGAAAAAAAGCTCTTTATATGGTATAATTGTCATTAAAGTATTTTGCAAAGGAGTAGTGAGAATGGCTGTTTTGGATTGCAGAGAGACCGCTAAAAGCATCAGGGCAGAGCTTGCGCGGGCGGTTCAGACTCTTGTTGATAACGGCAAAAGCCCAAAGCTGGGTATAATCAGAGTGGGAGAAAGACCTGAGGATATTTCCTATGAGAAGGGTATAATGAAAAACTGTGACGCACTGGGAATAAGCTGTGAAGTTTTTGCACTTCCTGAAGACATAAGCAATGACAGCTTTATGGAAAAGCTGGAGCATGCAAACAGAGATGAAAGCATACATGGGATTCTTATATTCAGGCCGCTTCCTGCCCACATAGATGAGGATAAGGCAAGGAATCTGATCAATCCTTCAAAGGATATAGACTGCATGAATCCATATAACCTGGCAAAGGTATTTGAAGGGGACAGCTCAGGCTATGAACCCTGTACCCCTGCAGCAGTTATGGAAATAATCAGGTACTTCGGAATAAAGCTTCAAGGGGAAAATGTAGTTGTCATAGGCAGAAGCATGGTTGTTGGAAAGCCTTTGAGCATGATGCTCCTGAAGGAGAATGCTACTGTAACCATATGCCATTCAAGGACAAGAGATATTAAAAGCATTGTATCCCGTGGGGATATTGTTGTAGCAGCCCTCGGCAAAGCCAGAGCCATTGGGGCTGATTATATCAAGCCGGGTGCCATTGTTATCGATGTAGGAGTCAATGGGGCACCGGAAGGCGGAATATGTGGAGATGTAGACTTTGAGAAAGTAAAGGATATAGCATCCCAAATTACTCCTGTGCCTGGCGGTGTAGGTGCTGTAACGACTCTGGTATTATTGAAGCATGTTGTCAAGGCTGCACTCCAAAGTTAGCCTGCTGATGTTTTCTTCCGACAGGAGAGGATTCACTGTTTCCTTTGAGCTTACAGTTATGGCGGCGGCTGCCAATCCGCATATCAAGGCTTTTTCTATGCTGCCGTGCTTCATCAGGCCATAGATAAAACCGGCTGTCAGAGAATCGCCGGCACCGGTTACATCAGACACAGTAGAGGGAATGCTTCTATAGCGTTTGCTGCCTATGACATTTGTATAGCACAAGCCTTCTTTTCCCAAGGTGGTTATAACATTTTTCACACCTGATTCTATAAGCTGAGCGGCCATAAGCTCAGCTTTATCGGTTTTTGCATTCATGCCGGTCAATGCTTCCAGCTCATCCAGATTGGGTGTAATGAAGTCTATTCTGCTCAGATAATTTTTAAGCTTCAAGGCTTTCTTTACTGAGACGGGCTCCAGGCACACCGGTATGCCGAAGGAATTTGCTGTGGATAATATGAATTCTATTGATGCAGCCGGTAGGTTGGCATCACATATAATATAGGACGCATTTTTCAATACTCCAAGCTTTGACTTGAAATAATCCACATCAAGCTTCTCCAATATCTGCATGTCAGACAATGCTGCCGTCATTTCCCCCATATTGTCCAGCAATGCGATATAGGTTCCCGTAAGGCTGACGTCACTTCTGAGAACATGGTCAACGCAGACACCATGGCTTCCGGTATCCTTAAGTACTTTGGCACCTTGGGCGTCGGAGCCTATGGCACTGAGAAGCATAACAGGCACATTCAGAAGTGCCAGATTGTGAGCAATATTACGCCCTACGCCACCGGGGCTTATTTCTATAGCTCCGGGGTTGGAGGTGCCAATAAAAATTTTGTCAAAGGCTTTACCCTTGATATCCACATTTATTCCACCTATAACTACGATATATCCATTCATTGCTATTCTCATTGTATTACTCATTATCCAGCTTGCTGTATTCAACCGCTATCTTGGCACCCAGCATGGCATTGTTCTTAACCAGCGCTATATTGGCAGCAAGACTTTCCCCAGCCGTAATCTCCTTTACTTTGTCAAGCAGGTACGGAGTTACATCCTTGCCTGTAATACCATTTTTGTCGGCTTCAAATAGAGCAAGCTCTATGGCTTTGTCTATATTGTCCCTCTGAGCCTCATACTGTGCAGGAATCGGGTTTGCCACTATTACACCGCCGTCAAGCTTCAGGTCCCATTTGCTTTTCAGTATTTTTGCACAGTCCTGGGGGGTGTCTACCCGCATGGGAACCTTAAAGCCGCTGCTTCTGGTATAGAAAGCAGGAAAATCATCAGTGCCGTAGCCTATAACGGGAACACCCAGAGTCTCAAGCTGCTCGAGGGTGAGTCCTATATCCAGTATCGCTTTTACACCGGCACAAACCACAGCAACATTTGTAATGGAGAGTTCTGTAAGATCCGCTGATATGTCAAAGCTTCTATCTGCACCACGGTGTACTCCTCCCATGCCGCCTGTAGCAAAGATGCGGATACCGGCATATTGTGAAAATATCATGGTAGCTGCAACTGTAGTGCCTCCGGATAAGCCCAGGCCTGCTACATAAGGAATATCACGTCTGCTTGTTTTGACAACATCCTTTGAGGTTGCCAGAAACTCCATCTCTTCACGAGTGAGACCTATTTTTATACGCCCTTTTATAATCCCCATAGTAGCAGGTATTGCACCATTATCACGAACGATTTTCTCCAGGGACAAAGCAGTCTCAATATTTTCAGGATAAGGCATCCCATGGGAGATTATTGTTGATTCAAGAGCAACAATGGGGTTGTAATATCTGAGTCCGTCAAGTACTTCCTTGTTTATATCAAGATAGTCGATAAAGTTATTCACATGTCTAACCTCCAAACCTTGGTTATTTATTGTATATCAAATATAACATATATTGTATTTACTTTCAAAGCATATAAAACACGGAAAAGCTTTGCAACGGATATTATGCAAAGCATATAGCCACATACATTATTCCTCTGATTTTTAATATACATCTTTGAGTATTTTACATAACTCAGGAACATTGAAAATAGAGAGTTTGTAAAGTTTATTCAAATTTTTTCATAAAAAACCGGTGAAAAAAAGTAAAAAAAAGTATTGACTTAAATCTCATTAGTTGGTATAGTCTTCTTTAAATACCGCGAAAGGTCAGTGCGCGAAGAGAAAGGGAATTGTGACTATGATAAAAATGAATAGAAACACAGATTATTTTGTAAGCACAATTTCATACATAATATCCAGAATTATCCTATGGACAGTCCTAGGGCTACTACTAAGCGGCCTGGTGCTATCCATTATTACAGGCATAATTCTAGTTGTCGTGCAACTGATTATAAGCTCACTAATAATTATAGGCCTAATTATAAGCCTAATACCGATTATAAAAAACTTAATAATGATAAGAACGATGACAGGGAAAAGTAGACAGATTTTATTCATTCAGAGAGTGGAGGTTGGTGCGAATCCATAGGATGAATTTGTTGAAAATCTTCATCCTCGAGTTGCAGGCTGAAATAATAGTAAGCCCCGCCGGCAGAGCCGTTAAAAAAAATGAGAAAAAAATTGGGTGGTACCGCGAAAGACTTTTTGCCCCAGTGTTGGGGCAAAGAGTCTTTTTTATTTTATTAAAATTTAAAAATTTGGAGGAATGAAAAATGACAAATGCAAAGATGTACTACGAAAAGGATGCCAATATGGAGGTTTTTAAGGACAAAAAGGTTGCGGTTATAGGCTATGGAAGTCAAGGTCATGCTCATGCGCTGAACCTGAAGGAAAGTGGTGTTGATGTATGTGTAGGACTCTATAAAGGGAGCAAATCCTGGAAAAATGCAGAGAATGAAGGGCTTGAAGTACTGGAGGCTGCAGAGGCTGTTAAAAAGTCAGACTTTGTTATTATGCTTGTACCGGATGAAAAGCAGGGATCGCTCTATAAAACATCGGTAGAACCTTATCTGTCAGAAGGGAAGTCTTTGATATTTGCCCATGGCTTCAACATCCACTTCGGACAGATAGTACCTCCGAAGAATGTTGACGTATTCATGGTAGCGCCAAAAGGACCGGGACATACGGTAAGAAGCCAGTTCAAGGAAGGAAGAGGGGTGCCGTGCCTGATTGCAGTATATCAGGATTATTCAGGCAGTGCAAAAGCCAATGCTTTGGCCTATGCAAAGGGTATAGGCGGTACCAGGGCAGGAGTGCTGGAGACAACCTTCAAGGAGGAAACGGAAACCGACCTTTTTGGCGAACAGGCTGTACTTTGCGGAGGTGTAACCGAGCTTATGAAAGCAGGCTTTGAGACTTTGGTAGAAGCCGGGTATCAGCCGGAAAGCGCATATTTCGAATGCTTACATGAGATGAAGCTTATAGTAGACCTTATAAACCAGGGGGGCTTAAGCTACATGAGATATTCAATCAGTGATACGGCAGAATATGGCGATTATGTCACCGGGAAAAGAATAGTCACTGAGGATACACGTAAGGAAATGAAAAAGATTTTATCTGAAATACAGGATGGTACCTTTGCAAAAGAATGGATACTGGAAAATCAAGCTAACAGACCTTCTTACAATGCCATGAAAAAGCGGGAGCAAGAACACCAGGTCGAGACGGTAGGCAAGGAGCTAAGGAAGATGATGTCATGGATTGAAAAAAAATAAATTAGTTTTAGGGGGTTTTTAATATGTCAAAAAGGATATACATCTTCGATACTACACTGAGAGATGGGGAGCAATCCCCCGGCATAAGCCTCAACATGAATGAAAAGCTGCATATAGCAAAGCAGTTGGAATTGCTTGGAGTTGATATTATAGAGGCAGGTTTTCCGGTAGCATCAAATGGTGATTTTGAAGGAGTAAAGGAGATAGCAAGGAATATCAAAAACTCTACTGTTGCTGCACTGGCAAGGACTGTAAGGCAGGACATCGACAGAGCGTGGGAAGCTCTTAAATATGCCGGACAGCCAAGGATACACACTTTTATCGCCACCTCCGACATACACATGAAATACAAGCTGAAAATGGAACGGGATCAGGTGCTGGAAAAAGCTATTGAAACGGTTGCTTATGCCAGAAGTATTTGTCCCGAAGTGGAATTTTCACCTGAGGATGCAACAAGAACAGATCCCGAGTTTCTGTACAGGGTTCTGGAAGCAGTAATCAATGCGGGGGCAAGGGTGGTAAACATCCCGGATACCGTAGGCTACTCGACACCGGGTGAAATAGGAAAATTAATTAACAGTATAAGGAACAATGTGAGCAATATTGACAAGGCAATTATAAGTGTACACTGTCATAATGACCTGGGAATGGCTGTTGCAAACTCCCTGGCGGCTGTAGAAAATGGTGCCGGACAAGTGGAGTGCACAATAAACGGACTGGGTGAACGGGCCGGAAACGCTGCCCTGGAAGAAGTGGTAATGGCACTCAGGACCAGGAAGGACTACTACAGTACCTCTACAAAGGTAACGACCGAAAGAATATACAGGACCAGCTCCATGGTAAGCTTTGCCACAGGGGTGCAGGTACAGCCGAACAAGGCAATTGTGGGAGCAAATGCATTTGCTCATGAATCCGGGATACACCAGCATGGAGTAATGTCAAACAGGGAGACCTATGAGATAATGACTCCTGAGTCAGTGGGTTTGAAACAGAGCAAGATGGTATTGGGGAAACACTCAGGAAGACATGCATTCGAAGAAAAGCTTAAAGAACTGGGGTTCACAACACTGGAGAAGGAAGATGTAAATATGGCATTTCAAAGGTTCAAGGATTTATCCGATAAAAAGAAGTTTATTATGGACAGGGATATTGAGGCACTGGTCACTCAGGAGTCAAAAAAGGTTGTGGAAACATACAAACTGGAGTATTTCCAGATATCAAGCGGCAGCGGTATTACAGCAACTTCAACAGTGAAAATCGGTTTTGAGGGCAAGGTTCTGGAAGAGGCTGCCTGTGGTGACGGACCTGTTGATGCAACCTTCAAAGCTATTGACAGGGCAACAGGGATGAGTGTAAAGCTTGAAGACTATTTTATAAAGGCCGCCACCGGCGGTAAGGATGCTCTGGGAGAAGTCACAGTTAAGGTTTCAAAAGATAACATGAAATTTGTGGGTTACGGAGTCAGCACAGATATAATTGAAGCCAGTGCAAAGGCTTATGTGAGTGCAGTGAACAACATGGTATCCAGGTTTGAGGAGCGGACTGCAAGTGAGGCAAAAGACTTCAAAATGGCGAAGAGCTATAATTTCTTTGGAGAAGGAGCTGAGACCAATTGGGAATTTGAAATACTTGATAACCTATGATTCCACTTTGCGTGATGGAGCGCAGGGAGAGGGAATATCCTTCACGGTGGGTGACAAGCTGAACATAACCAGAAAGCTGGACGAATTCGGAATCAGCTATATAGAAGCGGGTAACCCCGGGTCAAACCCCAAGGATATGGAATACTTTGAAAGGGTAAAAAAACTAAAGCTGAAGAATTCAAAGCTTACTGCTTTTGGCAGCACCAGAAGGGCAAATATTGAGGTTCATGAGGACAGTAATGTACTTGCTCTTTTAAGTGCAGAGACGCCTGCAGTGACAATATTCGGGAAAAGCTGGGATTTTCATGTTACAGATATTATAAGAACCACTCTTGATGAAAACCTGAAAATGATAAGTGATACAATAGCCTTTATGAAGCATAAGGGTAAAGAAGTAATTTATGATGCTGAGCACTTCTTTGACGGATACAAGGCCAACCCTGAATACGCTGTATATACATTGAAGGCAGCTCAGAGTGCAGGAGCCGATTGTCTGGTGCTGTGTGATACCAATGGAGGATCTCTTCCTAATGAAATAGGTAATATAGTAAGAAAGTTATCGGAAAGTTTAAAAACTCCCATTGGAATCCACTGTCATAATGACAGCGGGATGGCTGCAGCAAACAGCATAATGGCTGTACTGAACGGTGCAGTACAGGTGCAGGGTACTATTAACGGGTATGGAGAGCGCTGCGGAAATGCAGATTTATGCACCATAATTCCATGTCTTCAGTTAAAGGCCCAGTACAATGTTATTCCGGTAGAAAACATGGCCGGGCTTACCGCGCTGTCCCGGTATATCAGTGAAGTTGCCAACAAAGGTCACAATGAGTATGAACCTTTTGTGGGAAACAATGCCTTTGCCCATAAGGGAGGCATGCATATAGATGCGGTCCTGAAGGAGCCTGACTCTTATGAACATGTCAAACCGGAGCTTGTCGGCAATAATAGAAGAATCTTAATGTCAGAGGTTTCGGGCAGGAGTACAATACTCAAGAAAATTCAGGAGTATGCTCCAATGCTGTCCAAGGATTCCGACCAAGTGAAGCAAATCATGGAAAAGTTGAAAAGACTTGAGCATGAAGGGTACCAGTTTGAGGGCGCGGAGAGTTCCTTTGAGCTTATGGTAAAAAGATCTCTAGGGAAAGAAAACGAATTTTTCAAGGTTATGGAATTTAAAATATGGTGTGACAGTAAGAGGAAGACACTGAACAGCGCAACGGCAGTGATAAAGGTTAATGTAAATGGGATTGAAGAGATTACGACAGCAGAGGGTGACGGACCGGTAAATGCTATTGACAAGGCACTTAGGAGGGCGCTGGAGCTTTTCTACCCTCAGCTGAAAAAGATGAGACTGGTGGATTACAAGGTTCGTGTGCTTGATACATCCCAAGCCACGGGTGCAAAAGTAAGAGTTCATATAGAATCTACAAATGGTGAACAGCTCTGGGGGACTGTGGGAGTTTCTGAAAATATCATTGAAGCCAGCTGTGTTGCGCTGATTGACTCCATAGAATACTTCCTCGGGGAATGGGAAAGAAAGGGGACACAAAAACATGGGTATGACTATGACTCAAAAGATACTGGCAGCACATGCCGGGTTGGATAAAGTGTATCCGGGTCAGATGATAAAGGCCAAGGTTGACCTGGTACTCGGGAATGATATAACTGCTCCTGTTGCAATAGATGAATTCAGGGGGATAGGTACACAAAAGGTTTTTGATAAAAGCAAAATTGCACTGGTTCCTGACCATTTTACTCCTAACAAGGATATTAAATCTGCCGAGCAATGCAGGATGGTAAGGGAATTTGCAAGAGAAATGGATATAGAGAACTATTTTGAGATAGGACAGATGGGAATAGAGCATGCATTGATTCCGGAAAAGGGTTTGGCAGTACCGGGAGATGTAATAATAGGAGCTGATTCCCATACCTGTACCTATGGAGCGCTTGGAGCTTTTTCCACCGGCATCGGCAGCACTGATATGGCTGTGGGAATGGCTACGGGGGAAGCGTGGTTCAAGGTACCTGAAGCGATAAAATTCGTTTTGACAGGTAAAATGGGGGATTGGGTATGCGGAAAGGATGTAATACTCCATATCATAGGAATGATAGGCGTTGACGGAGCATTATACCAGTCAATGGAGTATTGCGGGGATGGAGTTGCCAATCTTTCAATGGATGACCGCTTTACTATAACAAACATGGCTATAGAAGCGGGAGCAAAAAATGGGATTTTTCCGGTGGATGAAAAGACTCTGAAATATGTATCGGAGCATTCGAAAAAGCTTCCGGTAGTATATACGGCTGACAATGATGCGGAATACAGCAGGGTAATAGAGATTGACCTCAGTGAAATAAGGCCTACAGTTGCATTCCCGCATTTGCCGGAGAATACAAGAACGGTGGATGATGTCGGAGAAGTAACAATTGACCAGGTTGTAATAGGTTCATGTACAAATGGAAGGCTTGAGGATCTGAGAATGGCGGCGAAAGTTCTAAAGGGCAGAAAGGTGAATCCCCGGGTAAGAACTATTGTTTTTCCGGCTACACAGAAGATATACCTTCAGGCAATGAAAGAGGGACTTCTGGAGGTGTTTATTGAAGCCGGTGCGGTTGTAAGTACCCCCACCTGTGGCCCTTGCCTTGGAGGACACATGGGAATCCTGGCAAAGGGTGAAAGGGCTGTGGCAACAACCAACAGGAATTTTGTAGGCAGAATGGGACACCCGGAAAGTGAAGTATACCTGTCAAGTCCTGCAGTTGCAGCAGCTTCTGCGATTACAGGTAAAATTTCTTCTCCGGAGGAGGTAGTCGTATGATAAAGGGTAAAGTTTTTAAGTATGGAGATAACGTGGATACTGATGTAATAATTCCGGCAAGATACTTAAACGTCAGTGACCGGAATGAACTGGCCGCACATTGCATGGAGGACATAGACGGAGAATTTGTAAGCAAGGTAAACGAGGGAGATCTTATAGTAGCCGGCAAGAACTTCGGATGCGGCTCTTCAAGGGAGCATGCACCTATAGCTATAAAGTATTCAGGAATAAAGTGTGTCATAGCAGAGAATTACGCCCGGATTTTTTGCAGGAACGCAATTAATATAGGACTTCCGATACTGGAGTGTGCTGAAGCCGTTAAGAGTATTGAGAATGGCGACAGGGTAGAGGTTGATCTTAATAGCGGAATGATAACAAATATTACTAAAGGAAGTACCTATAAGGCCGAATCTTTTCCGGAATTCATGCAGGATATTATAAAAGCAGGAGGCTTGATCAACTACGTAAAGGGAAAGGTGGAAGGCCAATGAAAATAGCATTGATATCGGGAGATGGAATTGGCCCCGAGGTAATAAAACAAGCTGTAAAGGTGCTTGATGCAGTGTCTGGGAAGTTCGGATGCAGCTTTGAGTATGAAGAAGTATTGCTGGGAGGCAGAGCGATTGATGAAACGGGAGTTCCGCTTCCTGATGAAACAGTAAATATTTGCAGAAAAAGCGATGCAGTACTTTTAGGTGCTGTGGGAGGACCGAAATGGGATAGCCTGCCGGGTCATCTAAGGCCTGAAGCCGGGCTTCTGGGGATAAGAAAAGCTCTTGATGCATTTGCAAACCTGAGGCCTGCAATTCTGTTTCCACAGCTCAAATCGGCTTCCGCACTGAGACCGGAAGTATTGAAGGATGGTCTTGATATTATGGTTGTCCGTGAGCTTACAGGAGGAGCATACTTCGGAGAGAAGAAAAGGGTGGAAACAAAGAATGGTATCACAGCGTGGGATATGATGGTGTATACATCGTATGAAATCGAGAGAATTACAAGGAAAGCTTTTTCTATTGCAAGAAAGAGGAAAAAGAAGATTACGATTGTGGATAAAGCAAATGTTCTTGAAAGTTCAAGGCTCTGGCGCGAAGTGACCGGTGAGGTGGCAAAGGACTATACCGACTTGGATATTTCATATATGTATGTGGACAATGCCGCAATGCAGCTTATAAGGAATCCGGGATATTTCGATGTAATACTCACAGAGAACCTTTTCGGAGATATATTGAGCGATGAGGCATCAATGCTTACCGGTTCCCTTGGGATGCTCCCTTCAGCCAGCATGGGGGAAAAAGGTGCAGGAATTTTCGAACCCATACACGGTTCTGCACCGGATATTGCAGGAAAGGACATGGCAAATCCTCTTGCTGCCATATTAAGCTGTTCAATGATGCTGAGATATGCATTTAATATGGAAGCTGAAGCAGATAGTATTGTGGATTCTGTGTATCGGGTATTGGACGGAGGATATAGGACATCAGATATAATGCAGCCGGGGATGACCATCGTAGGAACGGAAAAAATGGGAAGTCTGGTTGCTGAAAGCATTTAATTCTGAAATGGAGGTGTTAGGATGAAGTTGAAAGGTGCCCAGGTGCTGATAGAGTGTCTCCGGGAACAGGGGGTCGATACTATATTCGGATTCCCAGGGGGAACGGTTATAAATATATATGACGCACTTTATGATAGAAAGGATATAACTCATATTTTAACTGCACACGAACAGGGGGCGACTCATGCCGCAGACGGCTATGCCAGGGCAACCGGAAAGGTAGGGGTTGTATTGGTAACCTCAGGTCCCGGAGCCTCAAACACTGTAACGGGAATAGCAACTGCATACAGTGATTCAGTGCCCATGGTGGTTATAACGGGACAGGTAGCAAGGCCGCTGCTGGGAAAGGATTCATTTCAGGAGCTTAATATAACAGCTATAACAAAACCAATAACCAAAAAGAATTATATAGTGAAAAGTCCTTGCAAGCTGCCTGAGATTGTAAGGGAAGCTTTTGAAATTGCCAGATCAGGCCGGCCCGGCCCGGTACTCATTGATATCCCAAAAGATATACAGGCAGCTGAAATAGAATACAAACCGGCGGAAGTAGATACAAGCTACAAAACGGTCAACCTGTCAAAAATGTCCAGTGAAATGAATTTGTACCTGGAAAAGGCGGTAGAGCTTATAAATGACAGTAAGAGGCCTGTAATATATGCAGGAGGCGGTGTTAAGATTTCGGATTCTTGCGAAGAATTGCTGGAATTTGCAGAGAGGTTAAAAGCCCCTGTAGCTTCCTCATTAATGGGAACCGGTGCATTTCCGGGGACTCACCCTAATTATATGGGACTATTGGGAATGCATGGTTCACGATGCTCAAACCTGGCTATAAGCAACTGTGATCTGCTTATAGCAATCGGAGCACGCTTCAGTGACAGGACAATCTGCAAGGCTGACGGATTTGCACCCTATGCGCATATAATACACATAGACATAGATCCGGAAGAGTTTGGAAAGAATATTGATATTAAAATTCCCCTGTGTGGAGATGTAAAACAGTTTCTAAAGCTGCTTCTTGAAAGAGTCAAAGAAAAGCAGGCCGGTGTATGGAACAAACAGATTCAGGAATGGAAAAAAACATATGAAGTAAACTATAAGAGCAATGGAACACTGAATCCACATTATTTAATCAGTAAGATTTATGAATTAACCAAAGGGAAGAGCATAATTACCACTGAAGTTGGACAGAATCAAATGTGGACTGCACAGTACTATCCCTTTGCAGAGCCCAGATCATTCATTTCCTCGGGAGGGCTCGGGACAATGGGTTATGGACTGGGTGCAGCAATCGGAGCGGCAATAGGAAGGCCGGACCGCAGAGTTATAAATATGGCAGGAGACGGGAGCTTCAAAATGAATCTTACGGAGCTTTCTACCATTTCAAAATACAGATTGCCCATAATACAGGTGGTGTTTAATAACAATTCCCTGGGAATGGTGCGGCAGTGGCAAAAGATTTTTTATAATGAAAGATATTCGCATACAAGTCTTGGAGATGAAGTATGCTTTACAAAGGTTGCCGGTGCCTTCGGAATACAATCCATGCAGATTACTGCAGATGAAGAGGTTGAAAAGGTTTTTAAAAAGGCTTTGAGGATGAATGAGCCTGTAGTAATAGAGTGCATGATACATCCCGATGACCTGGTGCTTCCTATGGTACCTGCAGGAGAGCCTATAAGTGAATGTATAGATGATATTTAAGGATAATATACTTGAAGGAATAACCAGGGATACAGTTATGACTCTTGCTAAAGAGGAGCTTGGCATGGAGGTTGTGGAAAGAAGCATTTCAAGGAATGAGCTTTACTCTGCCGAGGAAGTGTTTTTCAGTGGAACTGCAATGGAAGTGACCTCGGTAGTTGAAGTGGATAGGAGGACAATAGGTGCAGGAAAGCAAGGAGAGATATGCAAAAAGCTGAAGAGATTGTTCTTTGAGATTACAGTGGGTAAGAATCCAAAGTATGCAGATTACTGCACTCCGGTTTATTAATATGGTAAGTGAAATTAAGAGGGCATGCTTGTCAATACAATATGTGTTGTCAGGCATGCCTTTGATCTTAAAATGCTTTTGATTGACACACTATTCATATATCGTGTAAAATCAATTGTGTTTAAATATATTATAGAGGAGTAATCAAATGTCGGTTGTACAACAGGAAATTTTAAAGGAAATTAGAAGGAGAAGAACCTTTGCCATAATATCGCACCCTGATGCAGGTAAGACTACTCTTACTGAAAAGCTTTTGCTGTATGGAGGTGCCATTCGCCTTGCCGGTTCGGTAAAAGCCAGGAAGGCTCAGAAGCATGCAGTGTCGGACTGGATGGAAATTGAGAAGCAAAGGGGTATTTCAGTGACTTCAAGTGTAATGCAGTTTGAGTATAACGATTACTGCATCAACATTCTGGATACGCCGGGGCACCAGGATTTCAGCGAAGATACTTATAGGACTCTTATGGCAGCAGATAGTGCGGTAATGATAATTGACTCTGCAAAAGGTGTGGAGGAACAGACCAAAAAGCTGTTCCATGTATGTAAAATGAGGGGGATACCCATTTTTACCTTTATAAACAAAATGGACAGGGCGGGAAAGGATCCCTTCGAGCTGGTGGAGGAAATTGAGAAGGTGCTTGGAATCCAGTCCTATCCTATGAATTGGCCAATAAGGGTAGGAGGAAGCTTTCTGGGTATATATAATAGGAAGCTGGCCCAGATCGAACTTTTTGATGGTGGAAACCACGGACAAAGCGCCGTCGCAGCTTCTAAAAATAATGTTGATGATCAGGTGTTCCGGGACCTTCTGGGGGAGGATGCCCATAACAAGCTGGTAGATGACATCCTGCTTCTTGATATGGCCGGGGATGAATTCAGCAATAGGAAAGTACTGAAGGGTGAACTGACTCCTGTGTTTTTCGGAAGTGCCATGACCAATTTCGGGGTGCAGGTATTCCTGGAAGAATTTCTGGATTTGACAACACCGCCCCTTTCCAGGAATGCAGATATAGGGGAAATTGATGCAGAAAGCGATAGATTCTCCGGATTCATATTTAAAATACAAGCAAATATGAATCCTACTCATAGGGATAGAATAGCTTTTCTTAGAATCTGCTCCGGTAAATTCACAAAGGGTATGGAAGTGAGCCATGTACAGGCCGGCAAGATGATCAAGCTGTCGCAGCCGCAGCAATTCCTGGCCCAGGACAGGGAAATTGTTGAAGAGGCTTACGCCGGAGATATAATCGGGGTATTTGATCCCGGAATATTCAAGATTGGGGACACCTTATGCCAGGGAAGTCCCTTCAGGTTTGAAGGGATTCCTGTGTTTGCACCGGAGCATTTTGCCAGGGTTTATATAAAGAATTCCATGAAACGCAAACAATTTATGAAGGGGATAGAGCAGATATCTGAGGAAGGTGCCATACAGATATTCCAGCAGCAGGACTCGATAGCACAGGAGTTTATTATTGGCGTTGTAGGGGTGCTTCAGCTGGAGGTATTGGAGTACAGACTGAAGAATGAATATGGTGTGGATATCAGTATCGACCATCTGCCCCATAAATATATCAGATGGGTCAAAACCCCTGAGTTCAACCCCAGAACCCTCAGAATCACTACCGATACGTTAATTGCAAAAGACCAGGCTGATAACCCGGTGCTTCTTTTCCAGAATGAATGGTCAATAAGAACTGTTATGGAAAGGAACAAAGGAATCGGGCTTGTGGAAATGCTGAACAGGTAAGACTTGCCAGTATCCGGTATAACCGGCTGTGTTGTGCAAAAATAGATTGACATTTATTATAATCAAATATATAATGCGTATATAACAGTTATACATCCCATAAAAGCATATTCTATCCAATTGAAGGGGAGTAGCTGCTCACGAGAGTCGATAAAGTCAACATCACTGCCTGACGGCCTGGCTTTATTGGGACTTTATATTTAAAGTCTAGCAAGACCTTTGATACAATTATTTATTATTGTGTCAAAGGTCTTTATTTTTGCTCTTGCGGAGAGAGAATGTAATAATTCAAGCTATTTAAGGCAAATACTACAATTATTAGCATACGGAGGGGATTTAATGAATCTGGATTGGTACAACAAGGGTATTCATACTGTAGCTGAGGAGCTTTCTGTAGATGTCACGAAAGGTCTCTCAAAGGATGAAGCCGGCAGAAGAATTGAGAAGTATGGATATAACGAACTGAAAGAAAAGGAAAAAGAATCTATATGGATTAAAATCCTGAAGCAGTTCAAGGATTTTCTAGTAATAATACTGATTGTCGCCAGTATAGTTTCAGGTCTGGTAGGAGAAATATCTGATGCCATAGTAATCATAGCCATAGTAATAATAAACGCAGTTCTTGGGGTTGTGCAGGAAGGTAAAGCCGAAAAGGCACTGGATGCACTGAAAAAAATGTCTGCTCCAAATGCCAGAGTTTATAGGGATGGTCATATAGAGATAATCCCTGCAAAAAATCTGGTACCCGGAGATGTGGTGTTTATTGAGGCAGGGGATAGCATACCGGCAGACCTGAGGCTTTTTGAAAGCGCAAACCTTAAGGTGGAGGAAGCCTCCCTTACCGGTGAATCTGTACCTTCAGAAAAGGATGCAAGTAAAGCCTTTGATGCGGAAGCGCCCATAGGCGACAGGGTAAACATGGCATACATGAGCACTATAGTAACCTATGGCAGGGGCAAGGGTATCGTTGCCAGAACAGGTATAAACACTGAGATCGGCAGAATAGCGGAAGCGATCCAGTCCTATGAGGATGAGACTACTCCTTTGCAGCTGAAGCTCAATGAATTGGGAAAATGGCTGGGCATTGCCTGTCTGGTAATTTGTGCTTTGGTGTTCGCCATAGGATTCCTGGAAGGCGGAGACCTTTTGGAAATGTTCCTTGTGTCTGTAAGCTTGGCGGTTGCTGCAATACCGGAAGGACTGCCGGCCGTTGTTACTATTGTACTTGCACTGGGAATGAAAAGAATGGTACAAAGAAACGCTATAGTCAGAAAGCTGCTTGCAGTTGAGACTTTAGGCTGTGTAACAGTAATATGCTCTGATAAAACCGGTACTCTCACCCAGAATGAAATGACAGTGGTAAGAACACTTACCGGAGGAACCGTTTACAAGATATCAGGACAGGGATACAATCCCACAGGAGAATTTGCCGTTCAGGATTCAAAAATTGACCCCGGGAAGGATGCCGGACTGAAGCTTTTGCTTTCGACAGGTGTATTATGTAATGATTCCACTCTTGAACAAAAGGATGTGGAGGACAATCTTTGGGGAATAATAGGTGATCCTACCGAAGGTGCCCTTGTAGTTGCCGGTGCAAAGGCCGGACTGGAAAAGGCAAAAATGAACAAGGATTTCGATAGGATTGAAGAGATACCTTTTGATTCTGAGAGAAAAATGATGACTACCTTCCATAAGGACTTTATTCAAAATAAGATAGTTGCCTTTACAAAGGGTGCTCCGGATATTATTTTAAGCAAGTGCACAAAGATATACCAGAATGGAAATGTCGTTGAGCTCACTGATGCTTTGAGGCAGCAAACAGCCAAGGTCAACAGCGAGTTTGCAGGAGAAGCGCTCCGGGTACTTGCATTTACCTATAGGGAATTCGATAGGCTTCCTGAAGCAATAAGCTCCGACAGTATAGAGAAAGACCTTATATTTATTGGTCTCATGGGGATGATAGATCCGGCCAGAGTAGAAGCCTTTGAGGCAATAAAGACTTGTAAAGAAGCGGGTATAAAGCCGGTTATGATTACCGGAGACCACAGGGATACTGCTGTGGCTATTGCCAGGGATCTTGGCCTGATGACGGAGAGTTCAGGTGTGCTGACAGGTTCTGAGCTGGATAAGCTGTCCGATGAAGAGCTTTTCAACAGAGTTGAGGATACCAGTGTGTATGCAAGGGTTTCACCTGATCATAAAGTAAGAATTGTAGAAACGCTTAGAAAAAGAGGACATATAGCTGCAATGACCGGTGACGGAGTCAATGACGCCATGGCCTTGAAACGGGCCGACATAGGTGTATCAATGGGCATAACCGGTACAGACGTTGCGAAGGGTACGGCAGATATAATACTTATGGATGATAATTTTGCAACAATAGTGTCAGCGGTGGAGGAAGGAAGAATAATCTACAGTAATATAAGGAAGTTTGTATTCTTTCTGCTTTCCTGCAATGTAGGTGAAATACTCATAGTTTTCTTAAGCATATTGATGAAGCTGCCTGTTCCTCTGCTGCCGATACAGCTTCTATGGCTGAACCTGGTTACTGATAGCTTCCCGGCTTTGGCACTGGGTACTGAAAAGGGTGATCCTGATATAATGATGCAGAAACCGAGGGATGCAAAAGAACCTATCATTAACAGATCAATGATTGCAGGCATTGCTGTCCAAAGCTTGGCATTAATGGCTGCGGTACTGATGGCATATATTTGGGCACTGAACAAATATGCCGGAGGAATAAGCAATATAACCGACAATGGTCTAATGATGGCCAGAACTATTGCTTTCACGACCTTGATTTCAGCAGAGCTTATAAGAGCATACTCCAGCAGGTCTGAAAGATATTCAATTATAAAGCTTGGGATATTCACCAATAAGATCCTTGTATGGGCATCACTGACGTCTTTTGTGCTGATGCTTGCAGTATTATATGTACCGTTCCTCCAGCCGATATTCAAGACTTATGCTCTTAGCATGAGCGATTGGTATGTAGTTGCTTCCCTTTGTGCAATACCGCTTATAGCAGGGGAAGTAAACAAGCTGGTGTCGAGGATGATAGCAAATAGGGCACGGTAAAATATATCCATAGCTTTAAATAGCTCAACGGTATGAAAATTACTGTTGAGCTTTTGATTTTTAAAGGATTATATAGTAGAATTATCTATATATACTTCGAATTTATTTGACAGCGATATATGAAAATATTATTAAATCGGATGTGGTACTGTGTTTCCAATAACACACATATGGTTCAGCAGAAGAGTATTGGGTTATATCAACAATATGACTGTTCTGGGGTCTGTTTTTCCTGATACTGTGATAAAATGCTGTCTTACCTATGATCAAACCCATAATATAGGGTGGGGATTATATGAATACTTGAAGGAGTACGGGGATGAGTGCCTTGATTTCGCAAGGGCCGTGGTTACTCATACCGTGAATCCCAAGGGTCTTGATTTCTATGGAGATGAAGAGTATGGGGACGGATACAAGGGCTACTGCTTTCAAAAGGCAGCAGGGATAGAAAAGGAGGTCATAGAGGCCTGTAATATACCTGACAGATTCGGACTCTGGAAAGCACATAATTTCATAGAAATGGGTATTGAAATGAATATTGTTGATTCTGAAAGGGAGCTGGTGAACGTATTTTGCGAGGGTCTGACAGATAGCTGTCTGGTAAAAGAGATCTCATCCCGGCTTGATGAATATTTTAAATTGGAAGACAAATCCGTGGACAACTGCTTCAGCAAGTTTGCCGAATTCATGGAATTAAAGGATTTAAGCAGTCTTGCACTCGCAAACAGGTATAATACCCAAATGCAGGTAAAACATGGCATAAACATCAATATATCAAGATGCAAAGATATAATAGAAAAAAGCAGGTCTATCGTACAGGAGGATTTTGAAGGCTTTATTGACTTCTGTACAGTAAAGGTGGATTCCATGCTAAAGGAGGAACATGCATGAATAAAGAGATATCAGTAATAGGGCATAAGAATCCGGACACCGATTCCATATGTTCGTCCATTGCCTATGCCAGGCTTAAGAATATGCTGACCTCCAGCAATGCATATATCCCTAAAAGAATAGGCGAGATAAGCAACGAGACGCTTTTTGTGCTGAACTATTTCAAGATTGAGGAACCGGTGCTGATAGAGGATGTAAGAACACAGGTAAAGGATGTTAATATCAGGAAGGTGGCTCTCGTAAAACCGGAAATATCTCTGAAAAAGGCATGGGAAATAATGAAGAGCTGCGGCATAACAACTTTGCCCATTTCCCACAGCAATAGCACTCTGGATGGGATTATTGCAGTTGATGATATAGCACATTCGTTTATGGATATATATGATAATGATATTTTATCCCAGGCCAGAACTCCTTACAGGAATATGATTGAAGCCCTGGAGGGAGAGATATTGGTTGGGGACATAGAGGATTCGATAAATAACGGCCATGTACTTATCGGTGCTATGAACCCGGATGTTATGGAAGGTTACATCCACCCAAAGGATATTGTAATCGTCGGAAACAGGTATGAGTCACAGCTCTGTGCCATTGAGATGGGAGCACAATGCATTGTGGTAACGGGAGGGATACCGGTGGCGGGCTCCATAAAGAAGCTTGCCAAAGCCAATAATTGTGCCATTGTGATATCACCTCATGACACTTATACCGTTGCAAGACTTATAAACCAAAGTATACCTATAAGGCAGTTTATGAAATCTGAGGACCTTGTGACCTTCAACCTGAATGATTATGTTGATGATATCAGAGAAGTCATGGTAAAAAAGAGATTCAGGAATTTTCCGGTGGTGGATGATGAGAATAATATGATAGGAATGCTGTCGAGAGCATCTCTAATTAATTCGGAAAGAAAACAGGTCATTCTAGTTGATCATAACGAGCGTTCACAAGCAGTGGACGGCCTTGAGGAAGCGGAGATACTGGAGATAATCGACCATCACAGGATAGGGGATATTGAAACCATCGGACCGGTGTATTTCAGAAATCAGCCCTTGGGCTGTACCGCAACCATAGTCCGGAATATATACAGAGAAAACAACATGGAAATAAGCAGGCAGATTGCGGGACTCCTATGTTCTGCGATATTGTCCGATACACTGGCATTCAAATCTCCAACCTGCACTGATATGGATAAGGAAGCAGCAGAGAGTCTGGCATCAATAGCCGGGTTGGATATGGAGGAGTTCGCTATTGCAATGTTCAGGGCAGGCTCCAATATGGTGGATAAAAGTACCGAAGAGCTTTTTCATCAGGACTTCAAACAGTTCAAGATGGGGGAAATGGAGTTGGGAGTTGGGCAGGTATACTCTATGGACAGCAATGAGCTTCTGGAGGTAAAGGATAGGATGCTTGATTATATGAATAAGGTTTATAAGGATAAAAGCCTTGATATGGTGCTATTCATGCTCACGGACATATCAAATGAAAGAACTGAGCTGCTTTTTACAGGCAGTAACACCGATCTGATATCAAAAGCTTTTGAAGGAAGGCACGGAAAGAACTCTATAATGCTTCCGGGAGTGGTATCCAGGAAGAAACAGGTGATGCCGCCGCTTTTGAGAGGAGCAAGTCAATAGGATGGATACGGGATACGAGGAATGCCAGGGTATTCCTTTTGGGTATGGTTACGTTGAGGGTTACGGGGTGTAGGGAACGCATTGCATGCGTTCCTCAAAAGTATGCAGTAGATATTAATTTTAGGAGATTAACTTCATGGATTTTGAAATCAGTATAATAAGGCTTTTATTTTTATGTTTTGCAGGCTTTGCGGCTGCTGCGGTGGATGCTATCGCCGGAGGCGGGGGCCTTATAAACCTTCCTGCTATATTGGCAGTAGGTGTACCGCCTCATTTTGCTCTGGGTACTAATAAATTTGCAAGCTCCTTTGGAGCATTTACAAGCGCATATACCTTCACACGCTCCGGTAAGGTTTTTATTCCTCTCATGAAATATACAGTGCCATGCACATTGGTGGGCTCGGCAATCGGAGTTCTGACGGCCCTGAAAATTGATCAGGGGTTTCTTCAAATAATAATATTAGTACTTATTTTCGCAACAGCTATATATACAATCCTTAAGAAGGATTTCGGAAGCGAGGATAAGTTTGAGGGGCTCACAAGAAAAAATATAATACAGGGTTGTATTCTTGCCTTTTCCCTTGGATTTTATGATGGTTTTTTCGGGCCTGGGACAGGCTCTTTTTTGATATTTTTGTTTATCAGGATATACGGTTTTGATTTTACTGCGGCTGCCGGTAACAGCAAGGTGTTGAACTTTGTAAGCAATATCACTTCTCTTGTTATGTTTGCAATAAACGGTAAAATCTATTATATGCTTGGGATACCTATAGGCCTGGCCATGATTGTCGGAGCAAGAGTAGGAAGCAGGATAGCCATAAAGAACGGCGCAAAGGTAATCAAGCCAATATTTGTGACTATAGCACTGGTATTAACCTTGAAGCTCTTATCTGATATGTTTTTATAAAAGGAGGAGCAAATTTGTTTGTAATAGTATATTACCAAAGCCATAAAATGGTTGAATTTTCAGATATATATTGACGCGGCAAAAATATACAGGTATAATTAAATTGTTAGCACTCAAAAGTCATGAGTGCTAACAGCATGATTATACTTTTTTTTATTAATAGATTTTACCAAATAAAAGTTTGAGGAGATATATATTATGATAAAACCTACAATAAGCGATTTGATGAGGAAGGTTGACAGCACATATACACTATGTAATGTAATCGGCAAGAGAGCAAGACAACTGGTGGACGGGGCACATCCGCTTACAGGCTGTGATTCTGCAAAACCTGTTTCTATTGCAACTAATGAGGTAAATGATGGAAAGCTTACTTATGTACGTTTTAGAAGCAGCCGTAGATAAGAAGTGAAATAAAAGGATACAAGTTATAGTTTCAAATGAACAAGAATAGAAGAACCGATAGTGGTTCTTTTTTTTTGTATTTCAAATACAGGTATCATACTCTCTGATCCCGCACTTGAAACCTTACGGACAATATTCTGATATTCTCATGCGGTACTCGCAGCATGAACCACCTAACAAGGCTCAGAAGGAGTATCAAAAATCATCAGGTAGCCTCTTGACAATTATATCACAATAACGTAATATTATAATATAACGATATAAGGAGTGAGACATGATTAAATGGAGGATACAAAAAAATATGAGGGAACAGCTGAGATATTAAAAGCTATTGCCCATCCTGTAAGGCTCTGCATTATAAAAGGGCTTCTTAACAAGAAGTGCAATGTATCACACATGCAGGAATGCCTGGAGCTCCCACAGTCAACGGTATCGCAGCATTTGAGCATTTTGCGGTCAAAGGGCATCATAAAAGGCGAGAGAAACGGGCTGGAGATAACGTACAGCGTTGTAAATGAAGATGTGAAGAAAATCATTAATGTATTATTCGAATAATTTTGGAGGTCGGATCATGGAAAAGCAAAAATTAATTGTTATAGGTGCTGTTGCAGCAGGAACAAAAGCTGCTTCAAAGGCCAAGAGAGATAATCCTGATATGGATGTAAAGGTCTTTACTAAGGAAAGGTATATATCCTATGCCGGCTGTGGACTGCCTTATTACTTGGGCGGGATCATAAAGGATAAGCAGGAGCTGCTGGTCAGGTCACCTGAGGATTTCAAGGTGGAGCAGGGAATTGATATATACACAGAACATGAAGTAAAGCAGATAAATGCTTCTGAAAAGAGAGTAACGGTTGAAAATTTGAAAAGCGGAGGAACAAGTGAATTCTCTTATGACAAGCTGATAATAGCAACAGGAGCTTCACCGATAGTACCCCCTTTGGAGAATGTTAATCTTGCCAATATATTCACACTCAGAAGTGTATCAGACGCATTTGCAATCAGGGAGCTGTTGGATTCAGGAACAGTAAAGAAGGCAGTAGTGGTAGGCGGAGGCTTTATAGGGCTGGAAGCAGCTGAGAACCTGAAGCACAGGGGATTGGATGTCACTATTGTAGAGCTTGTGCCCCATATACTCCCACCCTTTGACGAAGAGATTGCTTTATATGCCCAGAAGCATATGTCCGGCATGGGAGTTAAGATATTGACGGGGGAAAAGGTTAATGGCTTTGAGGGCAATGACGGAAGAGTTACTACTGTAAAAACCACAGCAGGTGATATTGAAGCGGACCTGGTAATACTGTCAATAGGGGTAAGACCAAATACGGGTATTGCTGTTGAGGCAGGTATTGAAATTGGTGCTGCCAGGGCTATCAAAGTTAACAAGTATATGGAAACAAATATTAAAGATATTTATGCAGCAGGAGATTGTGCTGAGAATACAAACCTGATTACCGGAAAGCCGGCATGGTATCCTATGGGTTCTACAGCAAACAAAACCGGCAGAATTGCAGGACACAATGCAGCTTTGGAGAATCAGGCGGAAGCTATGAAGGAAAGCCTGGAAGGGGTGCTGGGAACTACAATAGTAAAGCTCTTTGAGGTAAATGCCGCAAAGACCGGACTTTCTGAGAGAGATGCTGTTAAAGAAGGCTATGAGGTTGAAACGGTACTTGTTCCTTCAAATGACAGAGCCCACTATTTCCCGGGCTATAAGCAGATTATCACAAAGCTTGTAGCAGAAAAGGGTACACATAAAGTTCTTGGAGCACAGATAATCGGGGAAGGGGTAGTTGATAAGCCGGTAGACACAATTGCTACGGCAATAACTCTGGGAGCAAGGGTTGAAGACCTGGCAAAGCTGGATCTCGCTTATGCGCCGCCCTTTTCAATGGCAATGAGCTCTACTATACTCTCCAGTAATGTCCTGCTTAACAAGCTCATGGACAGAATAGAAACGGTTAAGTCTCCAGAGCTTCCGGGCAAGCTTGAGGATGGCAGTATCAACGTTCTTGATGTAAGGGAAGAGGCTGAATTCTTCATATCTGCAATTCCCGGAGCAGCTAATATACCACTGAATGAGCTTGAAGCAAGATTAAGCGAAATTGACAGAAGCAAAGAAACAATAGTTATGGTATGCAAGGTTGGGACGAGAGCTTTCCTGGCTTATCTAAAGCTTAAAGAGCTGGGTTTTACAAACCTGAAGGTATTGGAAGGCGGAACCTGCGCTTATCCATATAAATTAATATAGAGGAGGAAGGAAAAATGGCTGAAAAATACATTAATGCAAGGGGACTTCAGTGTCCCGGTCCGGTAGTTGAGCTGTTCAAAGTGGTAAAGGCGTCTGACAGCGGCGATTTGATAACTATAGAGGTTACAGACAGCGGTTTTAAGAAAGACATACAAGCCTGGTGCAAAAAGACAAATAACGAACTGGTAAGCCTGGTTGAAGAAGAAGGTACAATAAAAGCTATGATAAGGAAAGGGTAGGGTACGGTTATGAGCAGTAAAACAATGATAATGTTCAGCGGGGACCTGGATAAAGCCATGGCAGGGCTTATAATAGCCAATGGCGCTGCCGCCATGGGTGATGAGGTTACTATGTTTTTTACCTTCTGGGGCTTGAATATATTGAGAAAAGCACAGAAAATAAAGGTAAGGAAATCCTTTATGGAGAAAATGTTCGGATGGATGATGCCAAGAGGCGCTGAAAAGCTCAGCCTTTCGAAAATGAATATAGGCGGAATGGGTACAGCGATGATGAAGGATATAATGCGGAAAAAGAAAGTCAGCAGCCTGCCTGAGCTTATCAGCAGCGCACAGGATATGGGTGTGAAGTTCATAGCTTGCACAATGTCCATGGATGTGATGGGCATAAAGCAGGAGGAAATAATTGACGGCGTGGAATATGCCGGAGTGGCAACCTACCTTGGAGAAGCAGACCAGGCAAATGTGAATTTGTTTATATAGTAATGAAGGGGCGGCCAACAGGTTGCCTGAGGCTAATGACAAAGTAGCGGCAATAAAGCAGCCATGTATAGCACGGAATAACTATACAAATCTTGATGGTACTAAGGAACTCCGCCAAAGAAAAGTCTAACGCCCTCAAATGGTCATCCTTGACCTTGAGGGCTTGCTCGGCATCCTTGCCTCGCATACGACTTTTCTAAGGCTCCGCTCCTAAGTACCATTAACAAGCTTTGTATAAATATCCCTTAGCTATGACATGGCTGCTTGTATAAGTATACACCGTTATTCAGACTACGTAGCTTTTGGGTTGTTTGTAATCAAGCTGGGGCGACCAACAGGTTGCCTCTTTAATTATGAGCAAAGCAGAAAATTGGAGCAGCCACGTTGTTTGTCTTTACCTAAAGGCTATTAATGGTCGCCCTTTTTAAATACCCCGAAACCCCGTGACCTCAAAAACTATACCCAGCAGGAATACCTAAACCCCTTGCATTACTCCAGCGCCGTGCTAAAACACGCGCAACCCGTAACGCGAAACGCGTAATCCATACCCAACAGGAATACCCTAACTGTACACTCCCCTATATCCGGGCTCCAGCATTGCCGCAATCTTTCTCATGGAATAATCAGCGCACATTTCCTCCCAGTCTGAATCAGCAGGACATTCATTTTTAGGCGGAAGCGTAAAAGGTTCTCCAACTTTAACCATAACCTTTGACCTTCTGAGCTTCTCACCACCCATGTCATTATCATCAATGGGAAGGACTATTTCCGTTCCTTCTATAGCTATGGGCACCACAGGCACATCAGCCAGCTTGACAAGGAGGATGAAACCTTTTTTGACAGGAATAAGGGAGCCTGTCCTGCTGCGTGTACCCTCCGGGAATATTACCACCGAGCCTCCTGTCTTGAGATGCCTGAGAGCGGATTTTATCGCGTTCTTATCAGGACTTCCGGGAGTTATGGGTATATGGTCTATGCTCTTAAGAAAAAAGGAGGTGAAAGCATTTTTCCCAAGCTTGGTTCCTGCCATGAAGGCTGCCGAATTGTTTTTCAACAGATTGTTCAATATGACACCGTCAATATTGCTCAGGTGGTTCGATATAAATATCGTGGGTGTGTTTTCTCTTTCAGACAATATTTCTTTTCCCTGTATTTCCACTTCTGCGTACTTACCCAGCAAATAGTTTGTGAGTGCCCTTCCCAGAAGATGAATAAAGCTGTCAGGAAGTAAGTTGATAAGCGGAAGAATAATTTTGAGTGTTTTCATATAATACCTCGCTCAAAGTTTTTCTTTTGTAATTATAGCATATAATATGATGAATGATAAGAACCCCAATTGAATATTGGGGTTCTTATCATTCGCCGGCTTTTTCAGCCGCTTTCTCAATTTCGTCGGTAAGTTTTAAAAGAACCTCTGTTTTAGCTTCAACTATCATATCATTTTTTGCAATGACTGCATTTTTCAGATCTGCAAAGGCGAACTCAAATTTACTGACAATTTCGGCATTATTACTTTTGAGCTTTGGCCTGGCAGCCATCCAGACACTTTCAAAGTATAACAGTACATCATTTGCACCTGTAAATTCCTGTTTTTCGCTTAAAAGCTTTATTTTCTTTGCAGCGAACCTGAGTCTGTCAAGATCGGGTGGAATTTTTGATTCATAGAGCATATAGAAGTCCGGAAGGTATTTGTACAGTTGATTTACCTCCAGGAGGCTCTGATAAGCATCCTGGGCTTCCACTGTCCTTGTTAGATTATTCAGCGATGATTCAAAATCGTTGATTGCTGTTTGCATTGCAAAATCGGATATGGCTTTTGCCTCATAACTATTCCATGAGCTATGGAGTTCTAATATATCCTTTTTAATGCTTTCAAATTTCTTATATTTTTCCTGCTCCAGCTTAAGCGCTAACTGTTCAGGGGTTAGCTTCGGGGCTTGTGACTGCTGCTTCTCTTCTCCGCCGCCACCACCGCTGCCGCCGCCACCGCCGCTTTCTCCTCCTCCTGACTGTCCCCCCTGCTCTTCTTCCTTCTTTTTATCGCCTTCAGAGGCTTGCTTTTCAATTTTCTCCTGCTGTATGAACATCGGTTTCTTACCCTCTTCGTGTACTGCCTCAAGAGCTTTTTCCACCTTCTCAATGCTTTCCTTCAGTTTATCCAATTCATCGGGGGGCTTTTTTTCCTCTTCTTCCTTCCGTACCTTTTCCAGATCAGGCTTTTTTTGGGGGGAACAGGAAGCAATGCTCAATAGGGATAATATGATAAGTACCGGTGCCATATATCTATATATAAACTTTGAGATATTCAAAAAAATCACCTCTTGAACTTTATTATTTCCTTAATTGTTTTTTTCTATTATCTCAGAAGCGGATATGATTTACGTATCGTTTCTAAATATCTTTCCAATTTTGGAAATTCAACTGTATGTAGATGTTGTTAGTTAAGGTTTGAATTTGTTATAATTACAGTAATGTCAAGCAAAATTCAATGATGACGGGGAGTGGGTTTATGAGAACCATTGGAATAATAGGCGGAATGGGACCTTTGGCTGCTGCCAGATTATTTGAGCGAATAGTCGTACTCACAAAAGCAAAATGTGATAATGAACATATTCCGATAATAATTGACAATAATACAAATATACCGGACAGGACAAAACATATATTGAACAATGGGGACAGTCCGGCAGGTGAGCTGGTCAAATCTGCATCAAGACTTGAGCTTATGGGAGCTGATGTAATAATCATAGCGTGCAATACTGCGCATTATCACTTTGATGAAATTGTAAGGTCTGTTAAAATTCCAGTTATAAATATGATTGAGGAAACAGCAAAGTATATAAGACAAAGCTGTCCTGATGTAAAGTGCGCAGGCTTGATTGCAACGGAAGGCACCTGCAAATCCGGAATATACCGGAGAGTCTTTGAAAGGTCCGGATTGGAGCTTGTCATGCCTGAGCCTGAAGAACAGCGGCATATAACGGATTTAATCTATGATGTAAAAAAGTACGGCGAGGATATAGATCCTGAAAACACTATAAAGGTAGTGTCGGCATTAAGGAACCGTGGGGCTGAGGTGATGGTTCTCGGCTGCACTGAGCTTCCCATTGTTTTTGGAAGGTTCGATATATGCAGCAGTTATGTGGATTCTTCCGAGGTGCTGGCAATGAGCGCAATAGCTTACGCGGGAAAAGAGATCAATTATGAGAAGCTTGATAAACGTATGAAGTGATTTTTTAGCAGTTTTCTGATAGTATAGATATTAGATACGAGATACGAGATGCGAGGTTAGGAGAGATGCAAATGAAAAAGTTAAGAATAATATTTATAGCTTTGTTTGTAGTATTAGTGCCAATTGCTCTGCTGCTTACCGACGTACAGCTGGTGGCATACAACCGGGACTATTACAGGGCTGAATACGCTAAATACGGTATTCCTGAAACTATAGGCATGAGTATGGATAATCTTATGAATTCAACGGAAGAGCTTCTGCTATATCTTGACAATAAAAGAGATGACCTGGATTTTAAAGGGAGCTTCACAAAAGGTGAGGAGGAATTCTTCAGCCAAAGAGATAAGCAGCATATGGTCGATGTCAAGGATCTTTTTGTCAAGGGGCGCTTTATCAGGAACCTTTCGTCCATATACATATTAGGCTTTCTTCTGCTATTATTTTGGAAGAAGCCTTTTAAAGACCGGCTGCGGAAGCTGGCACGCTGCGGTATTGCAGCAGCGGTGGCAGGAATTGCACCTGTGCTTATAATTGTTGTATTGATGAGAATTGATTTTTACAAGTATTTCACTGTGTTTCATGAGATATTCTTTACCAATGACTTGTGGCTGCTGGACCCGGCCACAGATAGGCTGATAAATATTTTTCCGCAGGATTTTTTCACTGATATGGCTTTCAGCATATCTTACCTGTACATTGCAGAGATGGCGGCAATACTGGTTGGCAGTCTGCTGTTAGTGAGATTTGCAAAATTTGAATGAAGAATGCAAAATGTATTTCGCGAAATATATTACATGGAGGTTTTATAATGAAAAGGTTGTGCCTGTTACTAGCATTTGTCATGTTATTTACCTCAGGCTGCTTTCCGAAGGATCAAACAAAATCCGAGAGTATCAAGCTTTATTATGCTGTTAAAGGCAATGCCGGCTTGGGGGTGGAAAACAGGGACATAGAATATAAGGATGCAGCAAGCAAATATTCGAATACTCTCAGTGAGCTGATTAAAGGGCCTTCTGACGGCAGCAAATTTGAAACAAGCATCGATAAGGCTACAAGGATACTGGGCGTTGATGTGGAAAATGAGAATTTGACGGTCAATTTTTCCAAGGAATTCAATGTCTTTTCCGGCAGCCTTCATGAAGCGGCTGTGGTAGCTTCTGTAGTAGATACAATGTTGCAGTTTGACGAGCTTAAGAAGGTGAGAATACTTGTAGAAGGGCAGGAACTGATTGCCCCCGGCGGAGAGCCTTATGGCTTCATGGAGTTTATAGACTTCAGCATCGGAGATATGGTGGAGCGGGAGATTATTCTATACTTTGCAGATTCTCAGGCCATGTATATGATTCCGGAGAAAAGGTCTGTGTTTGTGAAAAAAGACATAGGAGATGCTGAATTTTACCGTGTAGTACTTGAGGAGCTTATAAAAGGGCCCAATACGGAAAATTTATATAGAACGATACCTGAAGAGGTTAAGGTTGAATACATAGAGATGGAGGAGGATCTGCTGAAGGTGGATTTTTCACAGGAAATGTATACAAAGCACTGGCGGGGGGCGGCAGGAGAATTGATGACAGTAAATTCAATTGCCAACACAATGACGGAATTTGAGAATATTAAGCAAGTAATGCCTACGGTGGATGGAGGACCCCTGAGTATAGAGCATATGGTGGTTGAGGAGCCTTTGGTCAGGAATGAGAGTATAATATACAGGCAATAGGGGGTAGGGGCGACTCATGAATCGCCCGTAAAGGCTAGTGAGCATAAAATAACCAGTAAGGAGATTTAGATTTGGAATCTGAAAATACCGGGGGAATATCCTTTTTCAGTGCTAATATTTTGTACATGGCAATAATGCTTCTGTTTGTCACTGTAGGGTATGTTGCGCAAAACTGGGACTTTAACTATGGGATATTGATAACAGAGTTTCTGCTTATTGCACTGCCGACATTAATATATGTAAAAGCAAGGGGTGCGGCTATAAAAAGCGAGCTTAGATTCAATAGCTTGAGTCTTGTTGATGCGCTGCTTGTAATTGTTGCTTTTGTTGCAGCTTATTTTGTAGCAGTTTTTATAAATCTGCTTGGTCAAATTCTGATCAGCATGCTGGGTAGGCTTATTGTGCCGGATATTCCATTTGCGACTGATCCGGCAGAGTATATCATGCTTCTTTTTATAATAGCAGGCTCTGCAGGCATTTGTGAGGAAATATTGTTCCGGGGCTTCATACTCCGGGCTTATGAAAAACTCGGGATGTGGCCGAATATAATAATTACGGCATTGCTTTTTTCCATATTGCATCTTAATATACAAAACATTTTGGCACCCTTCTTTTTGGGTATAATACTCGGCTTTGTAGTATATAAGACAAATTCGATATTTGCAGGGATTTTAGGGCACTTTATAAACAATGCAATTTCTGTTACCTGGGGCTATGTAATAATGAACCTGCCTTTTTATGAAGATATGAATATTGAGCAGGTTCAGGAAGGTATGACTACACAATCCCTGATTGGTGCTGTTATTCTTTTCGGTATAATACTCCCCTTGGCAGGAACTATTATGGTTATATGCCTGAAGGCGATAAGCGACAGACATCCTGAAATGACTGCAAATAGGGCTGATGTTCGCTTTATCAATATTATAAAGAGTATAAGGCTGTCCTGGCCTTTATTAATAAGCCTTCTGATATTTATTGGAATGATGACTATGGAAATCAGCCTTATAGTAAGTGGAAAACCGTTTATAAATCTTTAGAAAAGGAATGATGAAAAATGATGGATGTTGCTGTCATCGGAGGAGGTCCTGCAGCGCTTTCCGCTGCATTAAACCTTAAAATAAGAAACAAAAGCTTTATACTTCTTGGAGGTAATGAAAAGGTAACAGGACTTATGAAAGCACCTCAAATAGATAATTATCTTGGACTGAAAGGAATAAGTGGTACCGAGCTTGTAGAAAGCTTCAGAGAGCATGCCGTTTCCATGGGTGTAGAGATAAAGAAGGAGAAGGCATATAATATACTTGATATGGGTGGGTCCTTCTCCATAAATGCCGGAACCGAGTTCTATGAAGCGAAGTCAATCATAATTGCGACAGGACATGGAAAAGCAAAGTATTTTGAGGGGGAGAAAGAATATCTTGGTAAGGGAATAGGCTACTGTGCCACCTGTGATGGTCCTTTATACAGGAACAAGCCCATTGCAATTATAGCAGAGAATGCGGAAGGAGAAGAGGAAGCCAATTTCCTTTCGGAAATCTGTTCAGAGGTATTCTATATACCTACATATCATACTGAACCAAAGCTCAAGGATAGTGTTAAGCTGTTGAAGGAAAAGGTAACCGGTATTATAGGTGATGGAAACAAGGTCTACAGCCTGACAACCGATCAAAGGGAGCTTAAGGTTGATGCAGTATTCATTATACGGAATGTGATTCCGGTAAACCAGCTTTTAGAAGGCTTGGAGCTTTACGAAGGCTCTATAAAAACAGATAAGGATATGGCCACCAGTATTAAGGGTGTCTTCGCATGCGGGGACTGTGCCGGAAAGCCTTACCAGATAGCGAAAGCTGTGGGAGAGGGCAATGTAGCATCACTGAGCGCAGTCAGATATCTTGAAAAAATATAAAATTGGAAATGTAATATTGACAACAAAAGGAAACCATATTATAATAAAATTAGATGAACAGGTACCCCGTATAGGTATATAAAATGTTCGAAACTACATATAATAATAGGGGGTGAAATAATGCTAAGTAAAAATATGGTTATAGATGACATCTTATATAAATACCCGCAGCTTGAGTCTATATTCAAGACTCACGGAATAAAATGCTTTGGCTGAGGCGGTGCTTTGTATATGACAGTAGAGCAGGCTGCTCTCAGATATAGGATGGATGCAGATAAGCTGGTGGAAGATCTTAATAAAGCAGTACATTAGAAAGAATAATGTCAATGTATGGCTTTTATATTTATGAGTGACCCTTTAATACAAGTTGCTATTAAAGTATTCACTAAGTAACGTCAACAGTGTAGTTTGGCGTTACTTATTTTTTTAGAAGTTTTCCAAATTATAGTTTTTTCAACGGGTCGGTTTATAATGGGTGGTGCTTTTGCGAATGATAAGCTCAGGGGGAAAGGTAGCGATGGTTTTATTCGCAAAATCATCTTCTATAACGCCGATGAGATGTCGGGTAGCTGCAGTGCCTAACCGCTCTACCGGCTGATGCACAGTAGTAAGAGGAACTTCAAGTATCTCTGATAGAAAGATATCATCGTAGCCCATTACCGATATATCTGTGGGTACTAAAAGATCATGAGCTTTCAAGCCCTTGTACACTCCATATGCCATCATATCATTAAAGGCAAAAATAGCCGTAAAGTTTTTGTCCATCAAATGCTCCACGGCGATGATGCCGCTGTCCATACTGTAATTCCCCTCTACTATGATGCTTTTATCATAGGCAATATCTACTTCCTGCAAGGCTTTCTTATAGCCTTCAAGACGGCAGTTGGAGTCATCAAGGTTACTTGGACCGGTTACACATGCGATATGCTTATGACCAAGCTCCAATAAATATTTTGTTGCAAGATATCCGCCTGTCACATGATCAAGCTTGGCAGTAATACAATTTGGCATTTCAAATGAACGATCAAGCATTATAAAGGGAATATTCAGTTTATTTAAAAGATCGTGGCTTTTTTGAAATTTTTCAAGACTGCTGTCGGCAGACATGCAATACAAAATACCATCTACACTTTTGCTTGCAAGTACATTAATATATTCAATATCCCGTTCGTGTTTATCACTGGTATTGCACAGAATGACTGTCCAGCCATTTTTCCGGCATTCATCCTCAATGCCCTTGGCAAGGGTGGAGAAAAAACTATTGCGAATATCCGGCACAATCAGGCCAATGGTTTTTGTCCTTTTCTTAATCAGGCCAACCGCCAGCTGGTTAGGCCTATATTGCAGCTCCAGTGCTGTTTTAATCACAAGCTCTCTTGTTTTTTTTGATATTTTGGACGGTTTATCATTGAGTACCAAGGAAACCGTTGTTACTGACAGATTGGTTTTGGCGGCAATGTCTTTAATTGTTGTACGCATTTTCTCACCTAATTCTCAGATATTTTTCCTATTCTGTATTATTATACATATAAAACTAGGAATAGTAAACATTTGGCTATTCCTAAAAAAGCATACAAAGATTATAACATGAATTTTGAATCTAGTGAACTTGTTCAGCCATAGCTGAGCATTGAGGATTCAGATGGGGACTCTACCCCACTTGAATTCGGAAGGTGGAGTCTTGGAAATGGACAATATGAAAATAAAATCATTTGAGTACAATATTGACAATTGAAACAATATATACTAAAATAAATAATAACGAGTAAAACGTTTTATCTAATTCAGCAATCATAGGTTGAATTTATATTTATGTAGGTAAAACGTTTTACTTACCCCCTTGCCGAGTGTAGCTGCAATTTGCCTTTGGCAATGCAAATAAAGATGTATTTAAATTTAAGGAGGAAGAAGAATGAAAAAACTATTAGCAGTGTTACTGGCACTTACCCTGGTAGCCGCAATGCTTACAGGATGTGGACCAAAACCGGCTGAGAGTACTGCAGCTTCTGCAGATAGCAATGCGGACTCAACTGCACAAGCCGAAAAGCCCCTTAAGGTTGCTCTTGTTTACTCCGGTTTTCTTGGGGACAAATCATTTAATGACTCTGCTCATGAGGGTGCAATGAAAGCTGTGGCAGACTTCGGAATTGAGCTTAAAGAAATGCAGTCCAAAGAGCCCACTGAGTGGGAGTCTAACTTTGTTGCTATGGCAGCAGATGGTTATGATTTGGTTATCGGCGTTTCTACACAGTTCCAAGAAATCATGGCAAAACACTGTCCGGAATTTCCTGACACAAAATTTGCTTTAATTGATGGTGTTGTACAGGGCGAGAACATTGTATCCTCAACCTTTGCCCAGAATGAGGGTTCTTTCCTCGCAGGTGCCGCTGCAGCAATTTTTACAACGAAGACCGATATCCCGGGAGTAAATGCTGACAAAACCATAGGATGGGTTGGCGGTATGGATATACCTGTTTTGTCCGATTTCTTTGTTGGCTACGAACAGGGTGCCAAGTACATAGATCCGGAAATCAAAATTCTTCAGTCCTTTGCAGGCACCTTTAATGATCCGCTAAAGGGCAAAGAGCTGACCATCGCTCAATATAGCCAGGGTGCCGATATTGTTATGAATGTTGCTTCCGGAACAGGCAATGGTATTCTTGAAGCGGCTAAAGAACAGAAAAAATATGCAATCGGGGTTGACTTGAACCAGGATGATGTATACCCAGGTTCAATACTGACTTCTATGTTGAAGCGTGTAGATCAAGGGACATACCTTGCAATCGAATCTGTTGTAAAAGGAACCTTCGAAGGCAATAAGACAACCTATCTGGATATCACCAATGGCGGAGTTGGCCTGACTGATATGTCCGTTATGAAACAGGCGTTAGGAGATAAATTCCCTCAGGATATTTTGGATAAGGTTGCAGAATTGGAAAAGAAGGTTAGATCAGGTGAAATCAAGGTTGAAGCATTTGAAGGCTTTGGAAGGAAGTAAGCCGGATTAGATATTTTGAGAATGCTTAGTTATAAAGTGGCCTGTTGTAATGACAGGCCACTTTATGAAATAAGGAAGAAAAGCACAAAGATACTTCAGACAGTAGGGAAGGGGTGAGTCAATGAATGAATATATTGTTGAGATGACTGACATTGAAAAGAATTTTGAATTGGTTAAAGCGGTCAGTAACGGTCAATTCAATTTAAAAAAAGGAGAGATACATTCTTTAATTGGTGAAAACGGTGCCGGCAAGTCAACTATGATGAAGATTCTTTACGGCATCTACCCATATGACAGTGGAACAATCAAGGTGAATGGTGAAAAATTGGCAGATATTACTCCTAAACAGGCAATTGAGCATGAAATTGGTATGGTCCATCAGGAGTTCATGTTGGTAAATGAACTGACAGTACTGGAAAATATAATACTCGGTTTCGAACCTAGGAAAAGAATAACTATTGATTTTGATAGTGCCAGGAAAGATATTCAAAAATACATAGACAATTATAAAATGGACATTCAACCTAATAAAAGAATAAACCAAATCTCTGTAGGTGAAGCTCAGAGAGTTGAAATCATAAAAACCCTTTACAGGGGAGCGCAAATTTTAATCCTTGATGAGCCCACTGCTGTACTTACTCCTCAGGAATGTAAAAAGTTTTTTGAAATACTAAATAATCTTAAGGCAGATGGAAAATCCGTTGTGTTTATTTCCCATAAACTGAAAGAGGTTATGGAAATCTCTGATAGAATAACAGTTATGCGTCAGGGCCGGTATGTTGATACCGTAAATAAAGCAGATACCAATACAGCCAACCTTGCCAAGATGATGGTCGGACGTGAGGTCTTTCTGAATGTAGAAAGGAGGAAGGCTGAGATCGGAGACACAGTGCTTGAGGTAAAGGATCTCTGGACATCAGGGGAAAAGGAACTTTCTAAAATCAGGGGTGTCTCTCTGACTGTAAAATCAGGTGAAATTGTTGGTATAGCAGGTATTGACGGAAATGGGCAGAGTGAGTTTGTTGAGGCAATTGCAGGCCTGCGAAAAGTGGAACAAGGTACTGTATTATTGGATGGAGCTAACATTACCAACCGTTCTCCACAAAAAATAAGAGAGATAGGGTTGACCCATATTCCTGAGGATAGAAATTTGCGTGGATTAAGCAGAGGCATGAGTATTATGGATAACTTGGTTGCCGTTAAGGCAGACCAGAAGCCTTTTGCAAAAGGAATTGTCCGGAACAGAAAAGAAATTTTTGACTTTTCAGCAGAGTTGATTAAAAAATTCGA
>Ga0209643_1000585_pt1 | contig 57491 bp, 58 predicted proteins | sample AutmiccBRH37_all_FD_187383 | JGI IMG/M metagenome (GOLD analysis project Ga0209643, IMG submission 187383) | Deep subsurface microbial communities from Mt. Terri, Switzerland - Autotrophic microbial communities BRH/37_all (SPAdes) (version 2) | ecosystem: Environmental > Aquatic > Deep...
CCGTACGGACTGCCGAACCGGCTGCAGGACGCAGCCGGTAGCCGGAATCGACGCAAGGACGCGGCGTTGGAGGCGGTCGGCAGTCCGTTAGGCGACGAGCTTAGAGCCAGTTCAGCCGGAGGATAAGCAGATCGGACTCAAACCCCTCCACCGGCCACAGAGTGACCCAAGAGCGACCCCAGAAAAACTCTGGGCTTGCATAAAAATGCTTTGGTGCTTCAGTGCTTCAGTACTTCAGCGCTTTAATGCTTTAATGCGTCATATACTTTCCTAAGCGATAAAAAAACGCCCTGCGGGCGGGTTGGAAGCCAGAAGTCAGAATTAAGACCCCCCATGCCGCAAGGTACTGCGGCGGCACAGACGAATGAAAAAATTTTTTACGCCCCTGAGAATTCTTGCCGGGAATACTATCCATATTCTGAATTCCGGCTCCTGTCTCCTGTCTCCTGACGGGAAAGCATTACAGTTTTTCATAGAAAGGTGTCGAAAATAGCGATGCAAAATGATTTTACACTTTTTCTCCGCCAGTTGGACTTAAACGACCTTTTAATGAAGGCCCTTCTGTCACTGCTGGCGGCGGTAATTATACTGCTGGTCGTCAAGATTGCAAACCTTATACTTACAGTTATAATTGAAAAAAAGAGGCGGCAGGAAACAGAAAAAGGCACAGTAAATGGAAACCTTATTCTTTCCCTGGGAGTACTTTTGAGGACAGTTGTCTTTTACAGCGGCATTTTTACCTCGGCAGTGATTATTCTGGAAATATTCAAGGTGAATCTTGTTTCCCCCCAGGACGTTAAAAACATAGGTCTGGTGGCTTTAAAAACTCTGGGGGTAATAGCGGGCGCCCGATTGGCAGCCAACCTTGGCCGTCTGGCGGTCACACAGATGTTTTCCAAAGAAGGATTCATTAATGGCCGACGGGCACAGACACTGGAATCTCTGATGAAAAATATGATCACCTACCTTGTTTTTTTTATGGCGGGTGTTATGGTGCTGCAGTTTTTTAACGTAAACACCAGCGCCATTCTGGCCAGTGCCGGCATCCTTGGGCTGGCTGTTGGCTTTGGGGCGCAGCACCTGGTAAAGGACATTATCAGCGGTTTTTTCATTCTGCTTGAGGACCAGTTCGCAGTGGGAGACTACGTGGAGGCCGGAGGAGTGACAGGGTTGGTTGAGGAAATAGGCCTTCGCACCTGTAAAATCCGTAAATGGACCGGGCAGCTGCACATTATTCCCAACGGTGAAATAACCAAAGTGACCAATTACAACAGGGGGCACATGATGGCGGTGGCCATTGTGGGAATAGCCTATGAGGAGGATATCGACAGGGCCATGGAGGTTTTGAAGCGGGAATGTGAAGTGGCCCTCCGGGAAATCACTTCCATCATGGAGACGCCGGTAGTACAGGGAGTGGTGGCTCTGGGAGATTTTTCGGTCAGCATAAGGACGGTGGCCCGAACCGTTCCCGGTGAACAGTGGGCCGTGGAAAGGGAACTGCTGAGAAGGTTTAAAAATGCCCTGGACCGTGAGGGAATAGAAATACCCTACCCCAGAAGAGTGGTCACCTACAGGGAGGAATACGCCGGGGAGGTGAAAGGAGAAAAACAATAAGCTATTGACAATACTTGGCGGGCGTATTATTTTATTGTAAACTGACTTATTGATAATAGTTTACAATTGAGGTGTTTGCATTGGGTGTTGGATTATTTATTACCGGAACAGATACCGGGGTCGGCAAAACCGTTGTAACCGCCGGCCTGCTGGCAGCCATGACAGGGGCAGGGCTTGATGCCGTGGCCTTCAAGCCGGTTCAAAGCGGGGCGGTACCAGGCGCAAGCGGCCCGGACTCCCCGGATGCCGCCTTTTATGTCAAGGCCTCCGGGGTTGCCGGCAGCTCATCGGACTATAATCTTTACCGTTTTATTCCTCCCCTCTCACCCCACCTGGCTGCAGAGATAAGCGGGATATCCATAGACCCATCGGCTATACTGAACAGATGCAGGGATCTTCTGGCGGAGCACCGGGTATTGCTGGTGGAAGGGGCCGGCGGAATCTGCGTACCCCTTACCAGGTCCGGATATACCGTGGCAAGTCTGGCGGGGGACCTGGGATTCCCCCTGGTGGTGGTGGCCAGGCCCGGTGTGGGGACCATTAACCATACCGTGCTGACCATAAGCTATGCGCTGGCGGCCGGACTGAAGGTGGCCGGATTTATCTTCAACGGCCCGGGGGGAACAAAAGGCGATCCGGAAAGGGATAATGCCGGGATTATAAGGCAAATGACCGGTGTTCCCTTTTGGGGATGGCTTCCTTACCTGCCCGGACTGGATGTGGATGCCGGTTTATGTGAAGGGCTGGCCGAGGTGGCCGGGAAATGCCTGAAATGGCGGAAAATAGGAGGATTGGGCTGATGGAATCTGTCACCGGGGATCAACTGGAGATTTGGGATAAACAATATGTCTGGCACCCCTTTACCCAGATGAGGGCTTACTGCAAAGAAAAACCGCTGATCGTGGATCGGGGTGAGGGCAGCTATCTATTTGACATACATGGCAACCGATACCTAGACGGCACATCCTCCCTGTGGGTAAACGTGCATGGGCACGGCAAAGAAGAAATCAACCGGGCCATCCGGGAACAACTGGACAGGGTGGCACACAGCACACTGCTGGGCCTGGCCAACGTTCCTTCGGTGCTGTTGGCCAAAAAGCTGGTGGAAATAACCCCTTCCGGGCTAAACAAGGTGTTTTACTCGGACAGCGGGGCGACTTCGGTGGAAATTGCCCTTAAGATTGCCTTTCAGTACTGGCAGCAGCAGGAACGGGAAGAATACCGAAGCAAACAAAAGTTTATTTCACTTAGGGAAGCCTACCACGGAGACACCATCGGATCGGTCAGCGTTGGCGGAATGGATTTGTTTCACGGTAAATTCAAGCCCCTTCTTTTTGAGGCCATCCACGCCCCGGCCCCGTATTGCTACCGCTGTCCGCTGGGTAAAAACAGGGACGGCTGCTCTATGGAGTGTGTTGAAGAAGTTGAAAGAATACTGGACCGCCGCCACCATGAGGTGGCGGGGTTTTTAGCGGAGCCTCTGGTGCAGGGCGCGGCCGGTATGCTGGTGGCCCCGGAGGGGTACCTTTCGGCGGTAAGTAAATTATGTAAACAGTACAATATACTGCTTATTGCCGACGAGGTGGCGGTGGGATTGGCCAGGACGGGGAAAATGTTTGCCTGCAATCACGAAGGAGTGCAGCCGGACCTGATGTGCCTGGCCAAAGGCATAACCGGGGGCTACCTCCCCCTGGCCGCCACCATGGCCACTGATGTAATATATGAGACCTTTCTGGGGGAGATTGATCAGTTCAGGACTTTTTACCACGGCCACACCTATACCGGCAACCCCCTAGCGTGCGCCGCCGCCCTGGCCAGCCTGGATCTGATGTCCGGCACAGACTTCATGGAGTCCCTACAGCAGAAAATATCCTTTTTGTCACTGGGTCTGGAGAAGTTCTGGAAGCTGAAACATGTGGGCGATATAAGGCAAAAGGGAATGATGGTAGGAATTGAGCTGGTGGAAGATGGCCCCAGTAAAAAAACCTATCCTGTGTCGGCCGACATGGGACATCAGGTAATACTGGAGGCCAGGAAAAACGGTCTGATCATCAGACCCCTGGGCGATGTTATTGTGCTGATGCCAGTTCTGTCAATGAGCATACCCCAGTTGGAAGAGGTTTTAAATATTACCTATAACGCCATTAAAGCGGTAACGGAATAAAAATAGGACAGGAGGCATAGCAATGCTGCATGAAATATACGACAGAATACTGGGGGGCGGCGACATTACGGAGGATGAGGCCTTTTATCTAACCCGGATCAAGGGCACGGAAATACTGAACCTGGTTTCAGCCGCCAACAGGGTAACCCGACATTTCAGGGGAGACCGGCTGGAAATCTGCTCCATAGTTAATGCCAAATCTGGCAACTGCAGCGAGGACTGCAGCTTTTGCGCCCAGTCTTCCCGTTATAAAACAGGCGCCAAGATCTATCCCATGGCAGCGCCCCGGGAAATATTGGATCAGGCGCTGGCCATGGAAAGACGGGGGGCCAAAAGGTTTTCCCTGGTAACCAGCGGAAGGGGCATTTCTGACCGTGATCTGGAAGCCGTTCTGATCACCCTTGATCTGTTAAAGCGGAATACCGGTCTCCACCTCTGCGCCTCCTTGGGCATAATCGATGAAAACAAAGCCCTGCTGCTGAAACAGGCGGGCCTGACCATGTACCATCACAACCTGGAGGCCGCCCCCTCTTTTTTCTCCCGGATCTGCTCCACCCACACCTATGAAGACAGGGTGAGCACAATTTTGGCTGCCCGGAAGGCGGGGATCGGGGTGTGCTCGGGAGGAATCATAGGGCTGGGAGAATCACCTCTTCAGAGGGTGGAACTGGCCTTTGAAATACGAAGGCTGGGGGTGGAGTCAATTCCTATTAATTTTTTGAGTCCAATCAGGGGAACCCCGCTGGAAGACAGTAATTCCCCTCTTCCACTGATCTGTTTGCAGACACTGGCAATTTTCCGGATGATACATCCCAAATCGGTCATTCGCCTGTGCGGGGGCCGTAAAGATGGGCTGCGGGAGCTGCAGGCCCTGGCCTTTATGGCCGGAGCCGACGGGGTTATGATAGGCGACTACCTTACAACCCAGGGGGAAGAGTTGAACAAGGATTTTAGAATATTTGCCGATCTGGGCCTGGAAATAGCCACCTGACCATTACCCCGATCAAATAATCCCTGGCCCCTTTATATGACCCCGGCCCTCCGGCCCGCCCTGGCAAAGGCCCCCAGTGCCCGGTCCAGGTCCTCCCGGGTGTGTGCGGACATGACGGTAACCCTGATCCTGCCGGTTCCCCGGGGCACAGTGGGCGGCCTGATGCCCGGGGCGTAAACACCTTCTTCCAGCAGTGCCCCGGCCAGCTTCATGGTGCTATGGTTATCTCCCACCATTATGGGAATTATGGGTGAATCTTCCTCCGGCACATGGTACCCCATGCTTTTAAGACCTTTCCTGAGAAAACCGGCATTTGTCCACAAACTCTCCCTTATCTCCGGCTGTTCTCTCAGTACCCGGAGGGCGGCCAGGGCCGCTCCCACAGCGGCGGGGGCGGGAGCTGTGGAAAAAATAAAGCTCCTGGCCCTGTTCACCAGGTAATCTATCAGCCGGGCGCTACCGGCCACATAGGCCCCGGCGCTGCCCAGGGCCTTGCTGAGGGTGCCCATCTGCACCTGTATTCTTGCTTCCAGCCCAAAATAATCGGCCGTACCCGCCCCCCTCCGGCCATAAACCCCGGTGGCGTGGGCGTCATCCACCATGACAAAGGCCTGGTGCCTTTCCGCCAGACAGACTATATCCGGCAGCGGCGCCAGGTCGCCGTCCATGCTGAAAACCCCGTCAGTGACAATCAGGCGGCGGCGGTAACTCTGGGACTCTATCAACAGCTTTTCCAGTTGATCCATGTCCCGGTGACTATACACCCCAAGTTCCGCCCTGCTCATCCGGCAGCCGTCTATAATGCTGGCATGGTTCAGCCGGTCGCTCAAAACCAGATCCCCCGTTCCAACCAGGGCCTGGATCACCCCTATATTGGCCGCATACCCTGACCCAAACACTATGGCCCCTTCTGTTCCCTTAAAACTGGCAATTTCCTGCTCCAGCTTCCCGTGCAGCCCATAATTGCCCGTTGTCAGCCGGGAGCCGCCAGAGCCGGTTCCCCATTCATCCACGGCAGCCTTGGCCGCCCTCATTACCTCCGGGTGATGGGTAAGCCCCAGATAGTTGTTGGAGGAAAGTATCAGGCATTCCCTTCCCCCGATAACGAACCTGGCCCCCTGGGTGGAATCCACAGGCGCCATCTGCCGGTAAAGACCTTTTTTACAGAGATCTTCCAGTTCATCAGCCAGAAAATCCATTTCACAACCATCCTTCTGCTTATAATATCCTCCGGGACAATGTTAACCTGTGTGCTTGAGATGGTTAACATTGTGACTAAGAAACCTCATAGAATATTTTAGCAGAACGGCTACAAATGTCCAGCAAAAGATAGGCAAAATGTCTCCGGGCTATAAGGTATAAGGATCCTTTTAACTGAATGATTAAGCAGTAAAGTGGAGAAAAGGCCTGCCCATACTGTCTGCCGATTAGCTCTTACACACAACTTGAATCATAATACCCCTGGCCGTCCTGACTTGCAGGATAATGCTAAATACTGTCGAATCAGTTACATATTAGATCTAGCGCCCTTACATACGAATACAGACCATGGGAGGAGCACCGGCGGTATGAAGAAAATATCAACGAAAATATGGGCAGGTTTCATATCCCTGCTGGTTTTAATGTCGGTACTGGTGGGCTATAACTACTATCAGCTGAACCAATTGAAAAGTGAAATCCTGGCTTTTGCCGAGCGGAGAGTGCCATTGACGTTAGCCTGCGAGAAGCTGGCACTTAATTTTGCCCGCCAGGCGGGGGGTGTTTGGGGCTACCTGGCCACGGGCGACCAAAAGTTCATGGATGAGTTTAACGAGGCTAAAAGCAGCGCCGATAAAGAAATGATTTACCTGGAGCTAAATATAATTGACAGTGCTGCCTTTGAACCGGTAAAACAGGCGGTAAGGGCATTTGATCCGCATCCCCAGTCCGTATTCGCTCTTTATAAAGGGAAGGATCAGGCATCCGCCCTGATATATATGACGACAACCGCCGCCCCAGCCAACGCCACGGCCATTAAGGAAATTAATAAATATGTGGAGTTAATGGAAAAGGATATCCGGGATGAAATAGCCAGGCTGGTTGAGATAGAAAGCAGCATCGAAAGGATGACAATAATATTACTTTTGATTGGAATTCTACTGGGAACCGCCATCGCTTACTCCATAACCAGGCCCATTACAAAAGCGCTGGCCCTTGTCGGCGAAAAATCCTCCCTGTATGCTAAAGGTGATTTCCGTGACTCCATTGAGGTAAGATCATCAGACGAACTGGGCAAATTGGCATCGTCTTTAAATAAAATGCGTGACAGTTTTAATGATATAATACATAAACTCAAGGAGTCTTCCGGGCATTTGAACGATTCTTCGAGAGATTTGGCCGCCCAGGCCCAGCAATCATCCGCCGGGGCCACCGAGGTGGCGTCAACGGTGGGTGAAATCGCCGCCAGTATTGAAGATGTGTCAAACAACACCAGAGATGTAGCCACTTTGTCAGCCGAGGCCACAAAGAAGGCAGAATTGGGGGAGCAGGGAGTTGGGAGAATAACCGTACAGATGAAGGTTATTACCACAACCAGCGACGAAGCCTCCAGGATGATGAATTCGCTTTCCGAAACTTTGGGCAAGGTGAATCAAATTGTAGATCTTATTACAAACATAGCCGATCAGACAAACCTCCTGGCTCTAAACGCAGCCATTGAGGCGGCCAGGGCCGGGGAACAGGGGCGCGGCTTCGCGGTTGTGGCCGAAGAGGTAAGAAAACTGGCGGAGCAGTCAGCCAGTGCGGCCAGGGATATCAACCATTTAATTGCCGCAGTCCAGGTGGAATCCAGGAAGGCTGTTGAGGCCATGGCCAACGGCAACAATCAGGTTAAGGAGGGAACCCTGGTTGTCAAAGAGGTGGGCGAAAGTTTCAAGGGAATTATCGGTTCAATAGAAGACCTGGCAAAACAGATACAAACCGTTGCCTCGGCGGCCGACCAGATTTCAGCCGGCATTCAGAATGTGGCAGGGACCACCGAGGAGCAGACCGCCTCTATGGAGGAAGTATCGGCCGCAACCGAACGACTCTCCAGGATGGCAGGTGATATAAACCAATTGGTTGAGAGGTTTAAAATCTAATTGGTAGTGGTTATGCTTTAAGCATCTGCTGAAACTCCATAATACCCCGGTTGGCTATGTTGAGCTCCCCGTCAAAGCGGTAGGCCCTGGGGTCAGATTCCGAACCGAAGTCGGCGATGGTGGAAAAATCGACACTGCCCGTTAAATCGGCGATATCCTGGGACTTGGGGTCCGACGGGGTGAATGTGCCGATACCCACCCTGTTTTCCTCTGAAAGAAAGACTCTTTCCACCTGAACATTCTCAATTTTTCCGCCGTACTCGTTTTCAATCATGACCCGGCAGGAAGGGCAAAGCTCACCCTCAATGTAAACACCATAATCCTTTTCAAACTCTGGCCTCAATTCCTTTGGAATAAGGTGCAAGGGTTCTTCATGCATGGGGCACCCCTTGATTCCGAACAAAGCGCCCTGATCGGTCCGGCTGTAACTTTCCAATCCCTTCTTGAATAATGCCACCAGGGTGGATTTGCCCCCGCTTACGGGGCCCATCAGCAGCAAAATCCTTTTTCGGACATCAAGTCTGCGGGCTGCCGGATGAAAATATTCCTCCACCAGTTTTTCCAGCGTGCTGTCAATTCCGAATATCTCTGACTTGAAGAAATTATATCTCTTCCCCGCCGCAGTTTCCTGCACCCCAGAATCCCTGATCATTTCATATATCCGTGAATGGGCAAGCTGGCATACAAAAGGGCTTTTCTGCAATAATGCCAGGTATTCATTGAAGCTTCCTTCCCAGGCCAGTCTTTTTTCTATAGAACGGTGCTCTTCAAGTCTTTTCCAAAAGTCCATGCCATACACTCCTTCCATTGTTAATTTTTGCCAAACATGGAACTGAGGCCCCCCGCTACAGGTCAACCATTACATTATATGCCGCAGGTCTTTAAAGAATTAACTCCCGGACTCTAGAACATGAAAAAACAGCCAATTTCGACATTTATTTGGCATTTTGTTTCAAAGTAAATCTGCCGATATTCCAGTACCTTCCCCCTATCTTGATTGTGTAAATTTATACCAGAATATAATTGGCAAAGTTAAATAATACTAAAAAAAGAGTCTAAACTTACTTACAGACCTAAGAAAGGATGAAGTTGATGTTTAAGCACGAGAAAACCTTTCTCTATCCCGTCAGAGTATCCGGCCCGGACCCTACGTTTGCTGCCATGCTCATAGAGCAGCATGGCGGGCCCAATGGCGAGCTAAGCGCCAGCACACAGTACCTCAATCAGGCTGTGGGCTGTAAAGATCCGGCTGTTAAGGATCTTCTTCTGGATATCGGAACTGAAGAGCTTAGCCACCTGGAATTGGTATCGGAAGCGATAAAACTTCTGCTGGGCGATCCAACAATCGACAGCATCAACCAGGCTCCCACATTAGAATTGGCTGGGGGCGGCGGGGCAATGTATGTCAATTCTTCGGGGCATACGTGGACTGCGGATTTCGTAAGCTCAGTGGGAGACGTAGTGGCCAACCTGCACTCAGATGTTGCGGCGGAGCTGAAAGCAAAGGCGGTCTACCAACGGTTATACCAACGCGCCACTGATCCGGGGATAAGGGATCTAATTGATTTTCTTATCTGCCGGGAGGAAGCCCATGCCCAGCTGTTTATGAGGGCGCTGGAAAAAGTTCAAAATCAGGGCACCATGCAAAACCTGGGCGATAAGCTCTATTCCAATCAGTACCTGGATCTCTCGACAGGCGTGGATAATCAAAGTCCCTCTATCTGGAATATGCAGCCGGGAAGTACGCCTGTAGCTCCTCCTTCACACTGAGACAGATGTAAAAAAAAAGAATCCGCAGAAAGCATAAAGAAAGCGCACCCCATTGTGATGCGCTTTCTAAGCGTTTTATGGAATTACTTCAAGGCTTATTCGCTGGTTCAATCCTCCAAAAATTTCCCGGGGGTGTAGTCAGCATTCAGGTAATCGGCCGGATTGGTGCTGAGTAACCGGGCAATCCTTTTCCTGCCGCCATCAGTTTTTTCCACCAGCATGGGCACACCCTGATGGGAGATCCGGCAGTAATCAGGGGTGGTCATGTTTTCCATGCCCTCCAGCACCAGCTCCAATTGCATTGGTGTCCATAGAATCACTGCAGGGTCACTCCCTTATTGTTTGCTCTATCCGCAATCATCTGCTTCAGCTTGGCCACAGCCTTACTGACGCCGCCCACCTCGTCAATAAGTCCTTTTTCCACCGCCTCTTTGCCGATGAGCACGATGCCTATATCCCTGGCCAGTTCCCCTGTCCTGAACATCAGCTCCCGGAACTGGCCAGAGGTTATTTTGGAATGGCTGGTGACAAAATTAACCACCCGGTCCTGCATCTTATCCAGGTATTCGTAGGTTTGGGGAACCCCTATAACCAGGCCGTTTAAGCGGATGGGATGGATGGTCATGCTGGCGGTCTCGGCAATAAAGCTATAGCTGGTAGCCACTGCCACCGGCACGCCGATGGAATGCCCCCCTCCCAGCACTATGGAAACAGTGGGCTTGGAAAGGCTGGTGATCATCTCGGCTATGGCCAGCCCGGCCTCCACGTCCCCGCCGACGGTATTAAGTATCAGCAGAAGCCCCTCTATCTCGGTGGATTGCTCAATGGCCACAAGCTGGGGGATTATGTGCTCATATTTGGTGGTTTTGTTCTGGGGAGGCAGCACCAGATGGCCTTCAATTTGCCCCACAATACTAATGCTGTGAATATTGCTTTTTACCTCCGGAACCTGCATAGTACCCAGTTCCTTTATGGAATCGACCCCTAACTTCTGTCTTCCCTGCACCCGTCGTGGACTCCTGGGATGGTCCTCATCGGGAGAATGGGGATCGTCCGGGCTGTGGTCCGGCTCAATGCTGGGCTCTGGATCAATATCGGGTGAATAGGGAAACACCCCGGGCTCGTCATCATAGGAACTGTATTTATCCATTGTAATCCTCCTTATTGTAGGCGTGCTTACCGAAGAGATAATTTATAATGTTCATTTTCATCTTCCTTAGTATGCTATTCCGGGCAAAAAAATACACGGGCTTTTGGCCCGTGTTTCCTTTTTTGTTTTTAAATATCCATGATGATTGGTAGTATCATCGGCCTTCTCCTGGTTTTTTCATAAAGGAACTTGCCAAGTGAGTCTCTGACCTGGGACTTGATGTTGGACCATTCGGTTATACCTTTGTCGGTGCATTTGTCCAAAGTGGTCTTGACCTTTTCCCGGACTTCCTCCATAAGCTGCTCGGACTCCCGCACGTAAACAAATCCCCTTGAAACAATATCCGGACCGGCTATAATCTGCCCGTGTTCCTTGCTGATGCTGATCACCACGATCAGTATGCCGTCCTGGGAAAGCTGCTTGCGGTCCCGCAGCACTATGTTTCCCACATCACCCACACCCAGCCCGTCCACCAGAACCCTGCCCGCAATAACCCTGCCGGCCATCCTGCCCGAACGCTTGGAAAATTCCAATACCTGTCCGTTCTCACAAACAAATATATGGTTTTGCGGAACGCCCATTTCTTTGGCCAGCCGCGAGTGCTTTATCAGCATACGCTGTTCACCGTGAATGGGAACAAAAAACTTGGGCCGGGTCAGGTTAATCATAAGCTTCAGTTCTTCCTGACTGGGGTGACCGCTCACGTGAACACCGGAAACAGACTCGTACACCACATTGGCGCCATGTTTGAAAAGATGGTCTATTACCCGTCCCACCAGCTTTTCATTGCCCGGGATGGGGCTGGCCGAAATAATAATGGTATCTCCCGGAATTATTTCCACCTGACGGTGATCTCCGTAGGCCATCCTGGTAAGGGCCGACATGGGCTCACCCTGGCTGCCCGTGGAAATATACAGCACTTTGTTTTTGGGAAGGCGGGCGGCCTCCTCCACTTCCACCAGGGTTCCTTCGGGTATATTCAGGTAGCCAAGTTCATGGGCTATGCTCACCACATTTACCATGCTCCGTCCCACGATGGCCACCTTGCGGTCATACCTGTGCGCCATGGTGATGGCCTGCTGCAGGCGGTGAACATTTGAGGCGAAAGTGGCCAGAATAATACGTTCACTTGCCTGCCTGAAGGTTTCATCCAGTACATTCCCCACACTCTTTTCCGAAAAGGTGTATCCCGGCCTCTCCACATTGGTACTGTCCGACATGAGCACCAATACGCCCTTTTCGCCAAGCTGGGAAAATTTGTAGAAGTCTAAAACCTCCCCGTCCACAGGGGAATGGTCCACCTTGAAGTCACCGGTATGGACTATTGTGCCAATGGGGGTATGAATGGCCAGCGCCACTGCATCGGGTATACTGTGGGAAACCCTGATAAACTCCACCTTAAAAGGGCCAATCTGCACTGTGTCTCTGGGCTTTACCGTTCGAAGCTCCACTCCCTTTTCAATGCCCTGCTCCTTGAGTTTTCCACCCAGAAGACCCAGTGTAAGCCTGGTGCCATAAACCGGAACGTTCATCTGCCGCAGAACATACGGAAGGGCCCCGATATGGTCCTCGTGTCCGTGAGTCAGTACTATTCCCAGCACCTGATCCCTATTCTCCAACAGGTAGGTTATATCGGGTATCACCACGTCTATCCCCAGCATTTCTTCCTCGGGAAACATCAGTCCGCAATCTATAACCAGTATCTTATCCCCGAATCTCACCGCCATCATGTTTTTGCCTATTTCACCCATTCCCCCCAGGGGGATAAGGGCAATCCTCGGTTCTTTTGCCAATTGTACACCTCCCCTACGTTTGTCAAAAAAGTCTAAATAAATAAAATCGGTGAGCGCTACAGGAGAAGGTGGGGATAAAATCATTCGGTTTTTAGTATCCGGATATGATATATACCTTTTAAACACCTAGATAACATTTTATATTAAAATTCTACCAGCGCAATAAAATTTTAAGGCCGGATGAGATAAAAAAGATGCTGATGAAAATATTTTTCCCTTTAACTGGCATAATATACTGTAATTAACAGGTAAAAGTTATTGTTTTGCTCTGGAAGAAAAAAGTGAGAGACCCGGCCAGGTCTCTTACTGATCATTTTAAATGATTTTTAAATCCGCCAGCGCTTTTTTAATTGTTTCCTTTTCGGTAGCCGTGGCTTCCAGCAAAGGCAGTCTGGGAGTTCCCGCCTGCCAGCCCAGAAGGTTCATGGCCGCTTTTACCGGCACCGGGTTGGTGGTGATAAAAAGAGCCTTGAAAACGGGCATAAGCTGCAGGTGGATCTGTGTTGCCAAAGTGGTATTTCCGGCGGTAAAGGCGTTTACCATCTGCTTTATCTGGGGTCCCACCACATGTCCCGCCACGCTTACAACGCCTTTGGCGCCCAGGGCCAGCACAGGCAGGGTAAAGGAATCATCCCCGCTGTATATGGCAAAGCTGTCCGGCAGTGCCCGGCGCAGATCACTTACCTGATCAATGCTTCCGGCCGCTTCCTTGATGGCAATAATGTTGTTTATTTCGGCAAGCCTGGAAACGGTGGCCGGGAGCATATTTACCCCGGTGCGGCCTGGAATGTTGTACAGCATAACCGGCAGATGGGTACTGGATGCGATTGCCTTGAAATGCTGGTAAAGACCCTCCTGAGAAGGTTTATTGTAATAAGGGCACACCTGCAGCACACCGTCTACCCCCACCTTTTCCGCAGCCTGAGTCAGTTCAATGCTGGAGGCGGTATTGTATCCACCGGTACCGGCAATCACCACGGCCTGACCTCCCACCTCCTCCACCACCACCCTGAAGAGTTCAATTTTCTCCTCTTTTGTAAGGGTGGGGGATTCCCCGGTGGTTCCGCACACCACAAGTCCGTCCGAACCAGACTGGGCCAGGTGGCGGGCCAGCTTTCTGGCCACGTTGTAGTCCACTGCCATATCCCTGTTGAAAGGCGTGATCATTGCGGTGAGAACCCGCCCGAAATCATTTACCAAGACTTTCACCTTCCTCCCGTAATGGTCCCTTTAAACTTTTTTCGCAAAAGCTCATTCAACTGCTGTAAACTGCCGGTATAGTGCCCTTACCGCCCTTTCCATATCATCTCTTTTTACCAGTACCCAGATGGTTGTGTAGGAATCATTTGACTGCAATATCTGAATATCTTCCCTGGTGAGAGCCTCCACTATGGCCGCCATAACCCCCGGAACTCCTGTCATGGCCGCTCCCACTGCGGCAACCTTGGCGCAATTTGGTGTAATCTCAGCGGTAAAGCCGGTATTTTCCAACACCTGGGAGGCCTTCCGGCGGGTATCATCCTTTACAGTAAAGACCACCATCCCAGGGTACACATTGATAAAGTCCAGGCTTATCCCGGCCAGGGCCAGCCCCCTGAAAAGGCGTCTCTTCAGCTTCAGCCCCTCGGCGCCGTCGTCCACCATAACTTTAAACTGCGTCAGTCCCGGGATCTGGGTTATGCCCGTTATGGTCCGGTCCCTGGTGATGTCTATGGTGCCCTTGTTAACTTCCCCGGTACTGGTTACCAGGGTGCCCGGAGCATCGTTAAAAGTGCATTTTACCCTCATGGGGATGTTCTTTTGCATGACTATCTCCACTGCCCTGGGATGGACAACCTTGGCCCCCTCATGGGCCAGTTGGCATATCTCGTCATAGGTGACAATCTCCCTGGGCTTGGCGCCCTCCACAATACGGGGATCGGCCGTCATAACACCTTCCACGTCGGTGTATATGTCCACATAATGGGCATCCAGAGCCACTCCCAGAGCGGCGGCCGTGGTGTCGCTGCCGCCACGCCCCAGGGTGGTTATCTCCCCGTCTTCTGTCACGCCCTGGAAACCAGTGACAATAACTATTTTCCCCTCTTTGGCGTGTTTAATTATATTATCCGGCTCTATCCTCAAAATCCGGGCCTCCCCAAAGGTATTGTCGGTGATCAGGCCGGCCTGGGCGCCGGTCATGCATACCGCCGGATAACCCTTTTTCTGCAGGGTGGCCGCCATCATTACCCCGGAGATTATTTCCCCGCAGGACATCAGCAGGTCCATATCCCGGGAAGACGTATCCCGGTTTTCCTTTTTGACAAAATTAATGAGTGTATCGGTGGCGAAGGGATCTCCGGACCTGCCCATGGCCGACACCACCAGCACCGGAGTATAACCCTCCTGTTTTACCGAAATGGCCTTACCGGCCACCAGATCCCTTAATTCACCAGTGATCACGGAAGTGCCGCCAAATTTCTGCACTATAAATTTCATTGTTTCTATCTCTCCCGCAGACATCGGTATTTCACCAGCAGCTCAGCTATTTGTACTGCGTTGGTGGCCGCCCCTTTCCGGATCTGATCGGCTGCAACCCATATATTCAATCCCTTTTCGATGGAGTTATCCTCTCTGATGCGTCCCACAAAAACCTCATCTTTATCGGAGCAGAAAAGGGGCATGGGATACTGTTTATCGGCGGGGCTGTCGATTATCACCACTCCCGGAGAAGCGGCCAGCACTCTCCCGGCCTCGCCGGCGGTAAGCTTCCGGTGGGTCTCAATATTAATGGACTCCGAGTGGCTGCGATACACCGGCACCCGGACTGTGGTGGCCGTGATGCCGATACTGTCGTCATGCAAAATCTTATGGGTTTCCTTCACCATCTTCCACTCTTCTTTGGTATAGTCCATATTCTGGAATACATCGATATGTGGAATAAGGTTAAAGGCAATCTGGTGGGCAAATTTGGAAGGGAGGTACTCTCCCCCGGAAAGCACCGCCTTTGTCTGGGCGGTAAGCTCCTCTATACCTTCCAGTCCGGCCCCGGAAACGGCCTGATAGGTGGAAACAACCACCCTCTTTATACCGGCGGCATCGTGAATGGGCTTTAAGGCCACCACCATTATTATGGTGGAGCAATTGGGATTGGCGATAATACCTTCATGCCATTTTACGTCCTCTGGATTTACTTCCGGAACCACCAGGGGAACATTGGGGTCCATCCTGTAATTGCTGCTGTTGTCAATTACGACGCAGCCCCGTTCCACCGCCGCCGGACCAAATTCCAGGCTGGCCGAACCACCGGCAAAAAGAGCGATATCCATATCATTAAAACTATCAGGGGTGGTTTCCTCAACGGTATATGTCTCACCCCTGAAAGATATCTGCTTGCCTGCCGATCGGGATGTGGCACAAAGTTTAAGCTTGGACAGCGGAAATTTTCTTTCGTCAATAATTTTCAGCAGCTCATGACCTACGGCGCCGGATGCTCCTACCACTACTACGTTGTAACCTGCCAAGTGTCTATCCCTCCCAATTACTATGGATGTTTATTTAACACCACCGACCCGCCGACAGCCATCAGAATGACAGAAGCACGGGCTGTATCTGCTTTCCCTCCAGGGCCTGCAAGATGGTATCGATAATAAGGCTGGTCTGGGCTTTGAGTGAATTCGGCTTCCCAGTGGGATTATCCTGTCCAAAGGGAACCATATAGATATTTTTTGTGTTAATCAATAATCCAATGTTTCTGGCATTCAAGCCCAGCCCGTCGTTGGTGGAAATTGCCAGCACCACAGGGCGCTGATTGCGCAGATGGGCTTTGGCGGCCATAAGCACAGGAGTGTCGGTAATGGCACTGGCCAGCTTAGCCAGGGTATTCCCGGTACACGGGGCTATTACCAATATATCGAACATTTTTTGCGGACCCACCGGCTCCGCTCCCACAAAAGAGTTTATTGCTCTTTTTCCGGTTATGCCGGTCAGTTCCTTTTTCCATTTTTGGGGAGATCCGAATCTGGAAACTGTTTCATCAACTGAATAACTTATTATAGGATATATATCGGCTCCTTCATTTTTTATGTTTTTGAGTTCTATTAATATTTCGTCCAGGGTGCAGTGTGAGCCGGTAAGGGCAAAACCCACCTTTATACCTTCCAGTCGCATGTAGCAAGACACCTCCGGTTCCGGAGGCAGGGATGTTCAACGGAGGGTTAGCTCTTCCGCCAGTATCCGGGGAACCACGTCGGCCAAAATCCTTCCAGCCGTCTTGGGCGCCACCTTGCCGGGCAGCCCGGGCGCAAGGATGGCCTTTATACCCAGCCTTTGGGCTTCCTCGAAATCAGTTCCGCCAGGCGGGGATGCCAGGTCTATGATCAAAGCTTCGGGAGAAACCCTGCTCAGGGCCTCTTTATCAAGAACCATGGCGGGAACTGTGTTATATAAAAAATCTGCTTTTGCTGCTGCATCTCCCAATTGGGTATAATCTGCCGCCCCCAGTCCCATCTCAACAGCTCTGGCTCTGTGGGCCGGATTCCGGGCAACAACCGTCGTCCTGGAACCCATGGCTGCCAGCAGGCGGGCCAGTGTGATTGCGGTTCTGCCAAAGCCAAGAACCAAAGAACTGCTTCCGTGGATAGTGATGCTGGAATTCTCCATTGCCATCTGGACGGCGCCCTCGGCGGACGGGATGGAATTCAATATGGCCACCTCGTCCAGCCCCATTAATTCGATAAGACGCAGGTTACAGCGGCCGGTCATTTCCCTCAGAACCTTCCTGGCCATCCCCACCAGCACAGGCGTCCCCGCAGGCAAGCATGACAACAGTTCCCCTGAAAGAATCAGCGGTCGGTCGGGTAAAACCGTATACAACTCCCCCCGGTCATTGACACCCGGCACTGGCAGTATTACGGCCTGAACTCCCTCAAGCCCTTCCGATATCTCCCTGCAAATCTCAATACCCCGGCAGCGCTTTTCCGGAAACGGAACCCCCACAGCCTTGACGCGGACTCCCAAAGCCTCCAGCCGTTCTGCCAGTATTACCTGTCTGGCGTCGCCACCCAGCATGGCAACCGCAACACCTTTTAATTGTGGCCGCATGCCGGAAAGAACCCTCCTCTGCCTCCATTTAACATTAATATATGAACCGGCAGATTAAGTGGTTACAGTCATGCACCGGAGTCAGCCGAGCCGCCGCTGTCGAAAATAATATTTTCAAGTCCGTAAACCAGTTCGGTCAGTTCCATAACCTTTCGAACGGCCAGCAGTACCCCCGGCATAAAGGACTCCCTGGAAATGGAGTCGTGCCTTATGATCAGAGTTTGCCCCAGTCCGCCGAAAATTACTTCCTGGTGGGCCACCAGCCCCGGCAGGCGCACGCTATGAATTCTAATGCCGTTATCGTACCTGGCCCCCCGAGCACAGGCCAGTTTTTCCACCTCGTCCACCTGGGAGGAGCGGAAATCACCCCTGTCCCGGGTAATCAACTGGGCTGTTTTCAGAGCCGTTCCCGAGGGAGCGTCAACCTTCCTGTCATGGTGCAGCTCTATTATTTCCACATGGGGAAAATACCTGGATGCCTCGGCGGCAAACTTCATCATCAGAAGTGCCCCGATGGCGAAATTGGGAGCCACCACGCAACCCGTCCGGCAGCGGGAAGCCAGTTCCCTCAGATCACCCAGATGCTCCTGACTCATCCCGGTGGTTCCCACCACCGGCCGAACACCCCTCCTCAGGGCCGTGCAGGCATTATTAAAAACCGAGTCCGGATTGGTGAAATCTATCAGAACATCTGGCCTGACCTCTTCCAGCATCCCATCCAGGCCGGGACGCACCTTGATACCCAGATCACCGGCCTCAATAAGGCTTCCCACATCGATGCCCTCGGCATAGGGGTCCACCGCCCCCACCAATTCTATATCCTCCGACCTCCAGACAGTACGCATGACCTCGCGCCCCATCCTTCCGGCAGCACCGCTTACAGCAACCTTTATCATTTGACTCTCCGGACGGAACACAGCCGCCCGCAACCCTCCCCACAAAGAAGATAGCAAAAAAAATAGTTCCACTGCGAAGCTAGTATAACCATGTAACCTTTATTTTCATATATCCATAAAAATATGTCAAGAAAAAAAACAACTATCAGGAGCCGGGGTCCGCCGAGCTGCTCCTGATATCCTGAACTATGACACCTTTGGCAGAGCGTGATTTGAACTGGGCCGAAGGGTACCCTGTTTTATCGGTAAGCATGAGGTACTGACCCCTGGCCGTCAGATAATTAAACCTTACCTGTTCGTTAATAATCTTGTTTCTGTCCATAAAGATGCCTGCCTTTATATTATTTATTTAAATCCTTGACTATATCCTGCCTATTTTAGTCCACCATATGCCAACCCTGTTTAGTTATGTCCACATTGATCTGGGTGTCACCATTGTATATTTTCCTTTCCACCAGTCCCGAGTAAATAAAATAGTCCCTTCCATACTGTGACTCCACCACCCCGGCCGGAACTTCAAACTCCCTCCGCTGGCCGTTTGTTATATCTCTGGGGTCAAAAGGTTCGGCCAGTTGCAGCTCTCTGGCAAAGTCATCATACAGCGCCCACATTATTCTCTCCAGTTCAATATCCGGATAAAACACCGGAAGCCCCATATCTTCCATGGCCTCCCGCCGGGAAATGGTATAATTGTGCGCATATAACTTTTCGGTAAGGTTATCCACTATGATCTGGGAATTTTCGGCGCCAGGCCCAAATCTTCTGAGTCCCAGCAGTTTTTTGGCCAGTGAACGGATAAGCAGATAGTTTCTGTGCACATTACCCAGGGCCAAGGGATGTATCTTCCTGGCCAGTATCGAAAATATAAGGGACATGGCATCGCAGTTTGGACCTGCGGTTTCCGTAGCCAGTGTAAAGTAAGAATAAACGTCCTCTATATTAACCGGCATCCTGGCCGAGGGGTTGCACGGATCCTCAGGATTGTAAGCGTTTACCACACTGGGATCAATGGGGCCCAGTTCCCCCATTTTGGTCATCACTATTTCATCGGCTCCAAGGCAAACCAGCGTTCCCGCGCTGTATGACCGGAAAGGAACCATCACACTGAATTCCCCCGTATACTCCCGGATCAGCTGCACCAGCCTCCAGGGGGTGATTACATCCCCTCCCCTGGTATACAAAAAGATTTCTATACGCCTGTGGTCGGGCAGTTTTTCCAAATGACGGTAAATAATGGGTATAACATCCGGGGCTATGCGAGTATTAAGATTCTCCCGATCACCTGTTATGTAGCATATTACCGAGGAATTTCTGCGCCTTTCTATCTCCTTGATCATTTCCAGTCTTTGCTGTCTGGCCATGGTCGTCCTCCGTCCGTCATAACATTTCGCTTTATATTATTACCAGCATTGTGACTGCCATGCGCCCTAACGGGCGGCACCAGAATTCAGAACTCAGAATTCAGGAGACAGAATTGTGACAGGCAGCCTTAAAAGCGACCCTCAAGCGACCCCGGAGGAACTAGGGCCGATAAGGCTTTAGCGCTTTAATGCTTTAACGTTTTAATGTGGCATATGCTTTCCTTAACGAAAAAAAAGCAGCCCAATGGGCTGACTGGAATTCTGAGTTCTGAGTTCTGAATTCTATTTTCAGTTACACCATATTTTTTTTAAGGCTGAGGTTTGTTTGATCCAGGTCCACGATCATTACCTCGAATCCTATTTTTACCACCGCTTCCCAAGGTATTACCATGTGCTGCCTGTCCACCCAGAGATTGATCAGATTGCTCTTTTTTGGAATAATCACGGAAGTTATTTTGCCCGATTCGGTGTCGATTACCATGTCGCTGTCTCCCACCACACCCAGTCTGGCGCCGTCATAAATATTTATTATCTCTTTGCCTGCCAGTTCAGCCATACGCATTGACCATCACCCCACCGGCTAAAACTTTTTGCGAAGGTTGGCGATTCTGATTATGAAGGGCTGAGCTATGGCCAGGGCAAAGGAAACTGCCGCCAGAGGCTCCAGACCCACCCTGAAAAACTCCACTTTATTGGGAACATGCAGCTCCATGAAGGAAAAAAGCATCACCAGAGAGAGGTAGATACCCCCTGCCGTACCGATAAGCCCGGTCAGGGCCTCGGACAGCGGGGAGGATTTTGTTTCCGACCCATCCCAGGATCTCTCCTTTATGGCCTGGTTGTCCAATCTCATCTTAACGGACAACACCAGCAGGACAAGGACCAACAGGGTAAAAATAAAAGCCGCGCCAAGCATATTATCACCTCCGGTAATAATTATATTGGGCGATAATAACATTTATGCCAGTTAAATGCATAAAAATAACCGCCTTGCCGGCGGTGCCGTCTTGCAGACGGCGGAATTCAGAAGCCAGAAGCCAGAATCCAGAATTGTGACAGCCTGCCTTAAAAGCGACCCTCAAGAGACCCCACAGCGACATGCAGTGAGGGGGAGTGATTTAAGTCCGTGCGGAATGTACCGGAGGCTGCTACTGTCTCTTAACGACCGAGCCTACGAATTTGGAGGTAGATGTTGGAAGTCGGAAGTCGGATTAAGCTAGAAATGGCTCTGAGGTCATTTCCTGCAAGTTTTCTAACCTCTAACCTCTGGCCTCCCACCTCCAAAATGGTCGGCATTCCGTTGGCGACCGAGTTTAGAGACAGTTGCAGCAAGAGGTAATGCAGGCCGGACTTAAATCGCTCCGCCTACCCATTAGCGACAATGCAGCGACCCTCAAGTGACCCCGGAGCGACCCCAGAAAAACTCTGGGCTTGCATAAAAATGCTTTGGCGCTTCATATTCTGCCCTGAAAATACCTCGGGTCTTTATTAGCCACAGAGATCACAGAGAACACAGAGATTAAAAGAACACAAAGTATGAAATAGGCTGGTTGAAGAAGGTTAAAATATAAATATAAAAAAGCCCCTATAATGCATTCCAATTCAGATTGCTGTCAGAGGAAGCCTTTTTGAAACGCTTTTAACGGGAAATGGTTAATTAAAGAGAACTGTATTTTCCTATGCGTTATAAACTTCTCTGTGCCCTCTGCGTCCTCTGTGGCTAAAAAACAATTATTACATGCATTTTTTCATCCTCCGTGGCGCCGTATTTTTACGGCATGGAGGTCTGGATTCTGAATTCTGTCTCCTGTATTCTGACGGGAAAGCATTACAGAATTATATTAATTTGCCCACCGTTTTTTCCAAACATCCGCTATCGTCCCAGGGTCCTACGCTGGCAAGGGCAAAATTATTGGGATTGAGCTTTTCAGCGGCCAAAATGACTATTTCCTCGGCCGTAACCTTCTCAATTTTTTGTACTATCTCCTCCGGTGAAACCACCTTGCCCAGGTATAGCTGGGATTTGCCAAGCCGGCTCATCCGGGTGTTAACACTTTCAAGGCTTAGCAGCAGGTTCCCCTTGAGCTGGTCCTTTGCCCTTCTCAGCTCCTGATCTGTTACACCGTTTTTCTGAATATCCTTGATTTCTCTAAAAATCAGTTCCAGGGCAGGCTCCGCATTTTCCTTGGAAAGGCCGGCATAGACGCAGAACAGACCGGCATCATGATAAGAACTGTGGTATGAATAAACCGAGTACACCAGGCCCCGCTGCTCCCTTATCTCCTGGAACAGGCGGGAGCTTAAACCGCCCCCCAGAATGGTATTGACAAGCTGGATAACGTAAATCTGGCTGTGATCCAGGGGCAGCCCCGGGGTTCCCACACAAAGGTGAACCTGTTCGATCTCCTTCCCCCGGCACGTTATCTCCTTTTTGGGTACGGGAGATTCCAGCAGCCGGGGCAGTGGGGTTCCTTTCAGCCCTCCAAAAACCCTGTTTATAATCTCGGCAACATTATCATGTTGGAGATTGCCAGCAATGGTTACCACAATATTTCCTGGAACATAGTATTTGCCCAGGTAATCCAGAATAGAGTCCCTGTTCATCTCCTTAATAACTTCGGCCCGGCCAATAATTGGGCGTCCCAGGGGATGCACCTGCCAGATGGTGTTGGCGAATATATCATGAACCAGCTCATCCGGGGTATCCTCATACATTTTGATTTCTTCCAGTATGACATTGCGCTCCCTGTCCATGTCGTTAACATCGTACCTGGAATTGAACAGCATGTCTGAAAGCACATCCAAGGCCAGTTCAAAATGCTCGTCCAGCACCTTTGCGTAATAACAGGTGTATTCCTTGGTGGTAAAAGCGTTAAGCTGCCCGCCGACGGCGTCCAGCGCTTCCGCAATCTGCTTTGCCGTCCTGTTCTCAGTACCCTTGAACATAAGGTGCTCAACGAAGTGAGATATCCCCGCAACCCGGTCATCCTCGTCCCTGGAACCCACATTTACCCAGACACCCACCGCCACGGAACGAACATGGGGTATGTCCTCGGTAAGCAGGGTAACCCCATTACCCAGCGCAGTCTTTTTTATCAATATGACACCTACCCAACCTGATGAATTTTTAAGGCGTTCTGTTTTTTTCATAAAGATTGTTAGAATTGTACGCTTCAACGGATTTTCTATAAATCCTTTTTCACTATAAGAAAATATTTTTCCAGGTTTGGAACGATATATCCTGAGAATATTAGATTGCTTTCAGCTATAAACTTCTCTGTGTTCTCTGTGCCCTCTGTGGCTAGATCAGCTTTTCATCCTCCGTGGCGCCGCTGGCGGCATGGCCAACTATAATGAAAACCGGCTGTCAGATTACCGTCTTTTTCCCGGTAACACTGCTGTCTATAGCTTCCAGCCCCTCCATTATCCTTGAGACATTTACAAGTTGATACCCGTCCTTTTTGAGCTGCTTAATGATCTCCGGAAGGGCCTTAACCGTCGGCGCCGTGGGGTGCATCAATACTATGGCCCCATTATGGACGCGTTCCACCACCCTCTGAACAATTGTCTGGGGCTGAGGCAACTGCCAGTCAATGGTGTCCACCGACCAGAGAACGGTGGTGTAGGAAGCCTCATCCGCCGCCGCCAGAACAGAAGGTCCCCTCTCTCCGTAGGGGGGGGCGAAGAGTCTGGGTCTGATGCCGGTGGCCTGATAAATAATATCTTCGGATTTTTGTATCTCCCGAAGGTTTTCAAATTTTGAAAGCTGGTCAGGATGCGGGTGAGAGTAGCCATGACTGCCAATCTCATGCCCTTCCGCAGCTATTCGGGAGGCCAGTTCCGGGTATTTTTTCACCCATGTTCCTCCCAGAAAGAAAGTTGCCTTAACATTGTTTTGTTTCAAAATGTCCAACATCTGGGGAATGTATTCTTCCCCCCAGAAAACATTTACCGTGAGGGCAATCTCTTTATGGCGGCTGCTCCCCTGGTAAACAGGCTGGTTTTGCGCCACTGTTTCCGCACCGCCTCCGAACATCATACCCACCATAAAAAACAGCAGCGCCAGAGCCATCCAGAAAAATTTGTTTTCAATACTTCGCCGGTTAAAAACATAAAACCGCAAAGGCGCACTCTCCCTTCAGGTATTTATACCAGTCACAGTTATTTCTATTACTAGTAATAAATTCCTATGCGCCGGCTGCGGTTAATATAACGTGCAAAATTGTAATTTTAGTCTTTCGGAACGTACATTCCGGCCAATATTCTACAAACAGGAAACAATCAAGCCCTCATCCAGGTCTCTGACCATTCTCACCCTGCCGATGGCCTCAGGTATAACAAAGGTCAGCCTGGAGGAAATAACTTTTTTGTCCCTCCTCATGGAGGATATTAAATCCTTTCTGTCCAGGGAAACCGGAACACTTACCGGCAGCCCGGCCCGGTTCAGGAGCCGCTCAAGCCTTTGTCTTTCCCGGCTGTCCAGCAGCCCCATCTTTTCGGATATTCTGGCTGCCGCCGCCATTCCCACGGCCACGGCCTCGCCATGACGATAAACGCCGTATCCCGTCAGGGATTCCACCGCATGGCCCACGGTGTGGCCAAAATTAAGAATGGCCCGCCTGCCCTGTTCGGTCTCGTCCTCCTGGACCACCCCGGCCTTAATCCGGCAGGAAACTGCGACAATGTTCTCCATGACGGCGGAGTCCTGTTCCATGGCCCTTTCCAGATTTTTCTCCAGCCAGCCAAAGAATTTTTCATCCGAAATAACCCCATACTTGATCACCTCGGACATCCCGGCCCTCATTTCCCTCTGGTCCAGGGTCTTCAGGGTGGACAGATCGGCCATCACCACCGAGGGCTGATAAAAGGCGCCTATTATATTTTTGCCCCGGGGGTGGTTTACCGCCACCTTCCCCCCGACACTGCTGTCCACCTGGGCCAGCAGTGTGGTGGGTATCTGGACGAAGGGCACTCCCCTGAGGTAGGTTGCGGCCGCAAAGCCCGCCAGGTCCCCCACCACACCCCCTCCCAGGGCAATAATGGGAGTTTTCCTGTCCAGCTCAGCGGTATACGCCAGATCATAAATGCCCTCGGCAATGGAAAGGGCCTTGTATTCCTCTCCGTCGGGAATTTCGGCCAGCATGGGGGTAATTCCGGCCTCTTCCAGACTGTTGAACACCTCATGGCCGTAGAGGCTGTTTACCGTGGGATTGGTAACCACCATAGCCTTTGAAATAAAGGGATAAACTTCTTTTATTATTTGTCCCGCAGATGCCAGGAGGCCGCGGCCTATATGTATGGTATAACTCCTGGAACCCAGATCTATAAATACACTGCTCATTTTTAAATGTATTTCCTTTCTCTGAGCTTCTTTATTATCAAGGAAGCAACCTCTTCCCTGCTTTCTTCCGTGCAATATACTTCCAGATCCGCAGAAGAGGAGTAAACCTCTTCTCTCTCAACCATCAAATCCTTAATCTGCTGCAAAAGATTCTCCCCCCTGGCCAGCAGCGGCCGGGTACGCCCTCCATTTACCCGGCTGTAAATCACCTCAGGGCTGCATTTTAAAAGCACCAGAACCCCGTTTGCTTTCAATGCCTCCACATTCTCCGGGTTCAGCACGGCCCCGCCTCCGGTGGCAATAACAATACCTTTTTTCCGAGATATTTTTTTTATGGCCAGGGCCTCCTCGGACCGGAACCTGGTTACACCGTATTTGCTAAAAAGTTCAGTTATGGTTTTACCTGTAACCCTTTCCACTTCCTCATCGGTGTCCACAAAATCTATCCCCATCTGCTGGGCCAGAATGCGGCCCACCGCCGTCTTGCCCGAGGCCATGAAACCCGTTAAAACAATATTTTTCATGTTCATCACCCACTACCCCGGCCTTTAAAAATTTTTCGCCCTGCTTTTATATTGCAGCCATCTATCCTTTATTTCATCCAGACAGTCGCCTCCCAATTTTTCAAGACAGGCCCGGGCTATTTCCCAGGCCGCCACGGCCTCGCCCACCACGCAGGCGGCTGGAACGGCACATACATCAGACCTCTCCACCGAGGCCTCAAAGGATTCCTTGGAAATAATATCCGCGCTTTTAAGTGGTTTGTACAGCGTGGGAATAGGCTTCATGACCGCCCTGATGATCACCGGGCCGCCGTTGGTCATGCCTCCCTCGATACCACCAGCCCTGTTTGTCTTCCTGTAAAAGCCTATCTCCTGATCATGGAAAATCTCATCATGCACCCTGGAACCCGGCAGTTGAGCCGCTGTGAAGCCAAGCCCCAGCTCAACCCCCTTTATGGCCTGTATGCTCATCATAGCTCCGGCCAGGCGGCCATCCAGCTTCCTATCCCAGGAAACATAGCTGCCAATACCAGGAGGAAGGCCATAAATCCTTACCTCAAAAACTCCTCCCAGTGAGTCCCCCATCTCCCTGGCCCGGTCTATTTCAGCCTTCATGGCCTCCTCGGCCTTTGCATCGGCGCACCCCAGGGGTGAACCGGCAATAATGGAGGCCAGATCTTCCGGCTGGCAGTCCGGAATACCGGAGGACACAGGGCCGATGCCCACCACGGCCCCCACCACGCTTACACCAAGCTCCTCCAGAAACCTCCTGGCCAAGGTTCCGGCAGCCACCCTGGCGGCAGTCTCCCTGGCACTGGCCCTCTCCAGCACATTTCTGATATCCCTGTGGCCGTACTTTATGGCGCCCGCCAGATCGGCATGACCGGGCCTGGGGCGGGTAACCACCCTGGTCCCGGTGGCGGCCGCCGGACCTGGATCCATTATTTCAGACCAGTTCTCCCAGTCTCTGTTTTCTATCTGCATGGAAACCGGGCTGCCCATGGTAAAGCCTCCCCGGACACCTGCGGTAAACTTTATCCGGTCACTTTCAATTTTCATCCTGCCCCCACGGCCATAGCCCCCCTGGCGTCTTTTCATCTGGAGGTTGATGTATTCTTCAGTAACCGGTATTCCGGCCGGAAGGTTTTCCACCACTGCGGTCAGACAGGGACCGTGGGACTCTCCCGCCGTGACAAAGTGTAGCATAAATATCACCGCCTAATAAGTATCGATTTTGGGTAAGAATATTTCTGCATTCTGCATTCTGCCTTCCAGGCACCGCCGGAGGGCCTCCCGCATGACATCCACAGGGGGGGTCCGGCCGGTCCAAAGCTCAAAGGCCATTACACCCTGATGCAAAAGCATGCCAATTCCGTTAAAAACCCTGCAACCGGCAGCCTCACACAGCTTCATGAAAGCAGTGCGGCCGGGGTTGTAAATGAGATCCACCGCCACCTGGCCTTTGTTCAGCAGGTTAAAGGGAACGGGAGGGAATTCAACTGTATTGGGGTGCATCCCCATGGAAGTGGTCTGCACCATAAATGCGGCGGCGCCCAGCGCCTCCACCCAGCCCTCGCCCCCCTGTTGGCCGGGTTTTGGCCAGCCCAGCACCGATGCCCTGCAGCCGGTGTTATTGTTGATTAGTTCACACAGATCAGCGGCTTTTTCCCTGGTCCTGTTGGTAATGAAAAGGGCCGGGGCCCCGTTCAGAGCCAAGGCCACCGCCACTGCCCTGGCCGCTCCCCCCGCGCCTATAATTAAAGCCGGCCCCGAGGCAATTTCAGTTCCGGCCTCTTCCTCCAGAGACCGCACAAATCCCATCCCGTCGGTATTATGACCGGTGAGAACACCCCCGCTGTCTACGATGGTGTTTACCGCCCCCGCAAGGCGGGCTGCCGGAGAAAGGAGGTCCACCAGCCCGGCCACCGCCTGCTTGTGCGGCACGGTGACATTTACACCGGCCAGATTAAGGTGCCTTATGGAGCTTACAGCCCCTGCCAGATCCTCCGGCCTTACGGCAAAGGGCACGTAGGCATAGTTCAGGCCCATGTCTTTAAAGGCCGCATTATGCATGGCCGGAGAAAATGAATGTTCCACCGGGTAACCAAAAATACCGCATATCCTTGTCTTACCGTTTATCTCCAACACTTCTGGGCTCTCCTCCCCCTGTCCCGGACTGTATAATTCTGGAAAGAACCAGTCTTTCCAGCCTGCGGTTGAACATTTCCGTGGCCCAGTACTCCTTTCCGGGCATGGGCATAACCAAAATAGTGTACAATCCCAGCCTGTTTCCTCCCAGAATGTCGGTAAATATCTGATCCCCTACCACCGCCGTTTCCCCGGGAGTAACCCCCAGCATTTTCATGGCCTTGCGGAAAGGGTGCTTGCGGGGCTTGATAGCCCTGCACACCGAGGGTATTTCCTCAATCCCGGCCACCCGGCTCAACCTGGCCGGGCCGTTGTTGGAAACCACACACACCTTTATCCCCCTCTCCCCCAAGCTCTTTATCCACCCGGCCACCTCGGTGGAAAGACAGGTTTTATCCCTGGGCACCACGGTGTTGTCCAGATCGAAGAGCACACACCGAATACCCCTCGAATACAGCTGCTGGGGGTCAATGCTGGTCACTGAGGGCACGTACATTTTAGGGTATAAAAACCTCAGCCACCTGTTGCCCGGAGGTTCCACGGCAAAATTGGGACGAGGGGTGTTGTTTTGCGTAATCAAAGGCACATCTCCCGGCTTTATGAGTTATTATGAATAAATTCTTTCCACTGCGGCCATCAGCTGCTCCATGTCGTTATAGCACTCCGGAAAGTGAATCTTTTCCCTCTGGATTAAAACCACCGGAATATTAAGCTCAGCCGCCGCCCTTACCTTGTTATACGCGCCTCCGGGCGGCCCGCCATCCCGGGTGACCATAACCCCGGCCCGGTAGGACTGAAAAATAACCCTGTTTAATTTTACAGAAAAAGGTCCCTGCATGGCAACTATATCCCGGGGAGAAATGCCCAGATCCTGACATTTTTTTATCACCCTGTGATCGGGAAGCACCCTTACCACAATTCTCCTGCCCCGCAATGAGGGATGTTGAAGGAATACCTCCAGGTTGTTGCTCCCGGTGGTCAGAAACACCGTGTCCCCAAAGCCCGATGCCGCTTGCGCCGCCTCTTCCCAGGAGTACGCCCGGTGCATGAGAGATCCATTAGGCAAATCGGTCTCTCCCCTGCTGAATCTTATAAAAAAAGTTTTTAGGAAGGCACAGGCCTCCCTGGCCATGTTGGAAAGTGGATTGGCGAAGGGATGGGTGGCGTCTATAACCAGCGTCACACCCAGGCGCACCATCAGCGACTTCATCTCTTCGGTATCCGGGGGAGCGTCCACCACGCTGTCGGCGCCGCTTACCCCGGCAAGCCTCCCGCCGTAATCGGTGCGAACCATTGCCGCAACCCCAAAGCCCTCATCCTTTAAAGCCGCAATCAGAGAACGGGACTCGCCTATCCCGTATAATACCATAATCAACCGGGATCACGCTCTTTTCATAAATAATTTAAATACATTCTATCCCCCTCAAAAAAACTCCTTCCGGTGTAGACAGGCACCAAAAATGTCAATCCCCCATAAAATTATTGAAGTATCCGGGGGGGGAGGAGGGGCTGCTACATGATTGACGGCCTTTGGGCGCTTATGATACTTTCAGTGACAAACGGAATATTACTGCTCACATCTTATATTTCCAACAACACCTTCCCCCATCCCCTCTCGGAAGGCGAGGAGGCCGAATACATCATCCGCCTCAACAGGGGAGATCAGCAGGCCCGGCACATCCTGGCCGAACATAATCTGCGCCTGGTGGCCCATATTGTTAAAAAATTTGAAGGAAGCGGCGAGGATACCGACGACCTTATTTCCATAGGCACCATAGGCCTGATCAAGGCCATAGACACTTACTGCCCGGACAGGGGCACCAGACTGGCCACCTATGCCGCCCGGTGCATTGAAAATGAAATTCTGATGCACCTGAGATCTGTCAAGAAGATAAGGTCCGAGGTGTCCCTCTACGACCCCATAGGCATAGACAAAGAGGGCAATGAGATAAACCTGCTGGATGTTCTGGGAACCCACTCCGATGTTGTGGCCGAGTTGGTGGAAAATAAATCTGAGCAGCTGAGGCTTTTGGTCAAAATTAAAAACCTCACCCACAGGGAAAGGAAGGTGCTGGAGCTTCGCTTCGGCCTCCTGGACGGAACCCGCAAAACCCAGCGGGAGATAGCCAGCATACTTGATATATCGAGATCCTACGTTTCCCGCATTGAAAAGAAGGCCATTATTAAGATAATAAAGGAAATGGGGCTGAACGGGCCATAATGTGCTATTGAGGATATGTCAAAGGTGGCCGGTTTTTCATCGTTTTTTTTATTATGTCTTCTATAATAAGTTGTCTATTTTAGCAGGTTGCTCGGACATTTAATGGATCCGGCAAATTCAATCACTATTGCTGTCATTTATTATTGTTAAAAATTTTAGCTTGTTTGAAGCGCCTGATTTCTTCAAAATATTCCTGATATGAGTTTTTACCGTATTTTCGCTGATGCTAAGTTTATCAGCGATTTCTTTGTTTAACTTACCTTGTATAATTAGCATGGCTACTTCTTTTTCTCTTAAGGTAAGATTTTCAAAAGGGAAGCCCTCCAGGTTTATCCGTGCCGACTTTTGGGGCAGATAAATGTTTTCCAGTCCCAACAGGAGAGCCACGCCTATAAAAATTACAATCAAAATGAGGATCGGCATCAGTGTGCTGTAATTAAACTGTACAAGAAAATCGTTAAGAATAATCCCGACAAATATAAGAAATACATTTAAACCCAGGCCAACTCCATATGTTCTCTCTGCAGTATATTTTTCGGCTATATCCGCTAGGGTCGTCCACAAAAAGACGTCAAAAAAGCCATAAGCCACCTGAATCGGTGTTTCGCTAAGAAAGAAACCCCACAGGCCTGAAACAGACGGAAAAATAACTATTGAAACTCCCAAGCAGACCAGCCCGGAGTGTATTATCACTTTTCGATTGATGAAGTCTCCTAGGTAGCCGGCCAGCATCGTAGCCACAATATAAGGAAATATGCTGAAAGAAAAAATAAGCGGCCCCACTATGGCGAAATGCTTTCTGAACATTTCCCCATACATATAACCGGCAGTCAGGTTAAAAATCAACACCATCAATAACAATGAAAGTAGCCCTTTAACACTGAAAATATTACTGGTAATACGGGGCGAATCAACAGAACGCACGTTTCGAAACCGTAAAACATTGGTTTTATATTTGTCAACCTTTATACGCTTATAAAAAAAGAGTTTTAAATCCAGGACTACGAGTAGGAGGGACGGAAGGCACCCGGATAAAGCCAGCCATCCGATGCTGATAAAGGATATTAACAGGGTGTAAATAAACAGAATTATGTTCGCCAGGATTATAGTCATTGCCATGACCCTGCAGCGATAGCGGCTGTCGGTACTACTCACGAAGCTAGTTGCCCAGTTGATAATGAACGGTGTTATTGCAAAACCACAAAAACCCGATAAAAAGATAATATAGTTTCCCGGCATAAGGGCAAGACCTGCTGTAAAAAGCGCCGGGACAAGGAGAGATAAAATAAGCAGCCCTTTTTTGAAAGGTAATCTATTTAAAGTAAAGCCGAAAACAATCAGTCCTGTGAAATGCCAAACCAAAAAAACCTTGAAAAGCATATCCGGATTTATACCTTTTACAGAACTAAGGGCGTATAGACACTGCCCCATCGGAAAGGAGAGCATCCAGCCAAAAAGAAGTCCGAGCGGCAGAATCAGGTGTACATACCCGGGTATTATTCCCCTGTATATGTTTGCAGTTCTAAACATTATGTATTTCCTCAGTATATGTAATTACCTGTAAGTCAGTGGCGTGCTTTCTAAATCCTGCGCAATATTGTGTTTCTACAAATCTTTTTCTATTCCTCTATTATGCACTCATCATCCATAAGGGTGATACACTCCTTTTGTCCCCTCACCCCAAAAGGCAATTGACTCCTCCCTCAACAAAATGCTATATTTTTTTTATCCTGTTTTTGTCGATATCTTGGCGTTGGCGTGCAAAGTTTTTTATCATGTGCAAGCTAGGGCCGAATGTTTCTTTAGAACATGTCGAGAGGGGCTGATATATATGAATAGCTAACCGTAATGTTTAAAATAAATGCTTACAGGTCAATAAAGAAAAGTAAGATGCGGGAGGTTACTTATTGATGAAAAAACTCTCTAAAAGGCTGGTTCTTATTATTACGTTTCTATTCCTGATTAGCGCCACCATTACGGCGCCAATATCCTTTGCTGTCATCCAGGCTGACGCCGGCGGCGGACCCGGTGGCGGACCCGGTGGCGGACCCAGCGGCGGACCTGGCGGCGGACCTGGCGGCGGACCTGGTGGCGGACCCAGCGGCGGACCTGGCGGCGGACCCGGCGGCGGACCTGGCGGCGGACCCGGCGGCGGACCCGGCGGCGGACCCGGCGGCGGACCCGGCGGCGGACCCGGCGGCGGACCTGGCGGCGGACCTGGTGGCGGACCCAGCGGCGGACCTGGCGGCGGACCCGGCGGCGGACCCGGCGGCGGCGGAATGCCCGGAAGTGGCATGTCTTCCGGCAACATGATAACAGCCCCGTCGGGCTTTGGTCCAGGTAGCGGCGGTATGCCCGGTGGTGTGCCTGGCGGAGTGTCTGGTGGTATGCCCGGTGGTATGCCCGGCGGAGTGCCTGGCGGAGTGCCTGGCGGAGTGTCTGGCGGAGTGCCCGGCGGAGTGCCCGGTGGAATATTTGGCGGCAATGATATATTTAGTGGTGGCGGAATAACAAGCGGCAGTTTCCCGGGTGGAGGCGCTACCGGTGGAACATTCCCGGGCGGAGCCGGAATGCCGGGCGGCAACATTGGCAAAACCACTTTTTCCTCCCAACCGTTTATTCCCGGCACCATGATCAAGATGCCCGAGGGGGCTACGGTGAATCAGGTGGTTGATAATTTTGATGCAAACAAGCTCGGCATCAAACTTCCTTCTCACGTTAAGCAAGAAGATTTTACCAGTGTACTCAAGGGAAAAATGAAGCTTGACACTGTTACCCAGGAATACATTAAGGGAATGAACCCCGGAAAATTCGGGCCCATGAGCGATCCCTTCGCGTTATCCAGGCAAGCGGGCCTGCAGATGGACAGCATGGGCAACTTCCTGGTCAAGGCTTCGGAAGGCGCCCCAGGAAACCCCTTTATTGTGAAAGCCAAAGCACTGGAAGCCGAAGGCAAATACAAGGAAGCGGCAGAAGTGTTTAGCGACCCCAAGGCCCCCTTTGCCAACTATCCTGACGCACTGGTCTGGGCATATCAGGCACAGTTGAAGTCAAAGGCTGGAGAAAAACAAAAGGCCGTGGAAGACATTGAAAAAACTCTGGCCATAGCTCCCAACAACGAAAGTCTTTATTCCAAGGCCGGAGAGATCTTCAAGGAGGCAGGCATAACGGGACCCAAGGTGTTCGTCAATGGGGTCAAGCCTGATTTTGACGTAAAGCCCTTTATCCAGGAAGGAAGAACACTAGTTCCCTTCCGGGCTCTTTGCGAAACCCTAGGCGCCCAGGTCGGGTGGAACGCCGAAACCCAAACCATAACCGTGCTTAAAGGAAGTAAAGTAATCGAGATGACAATCGGCAATAACACTGCACTGGTAGACGGAAAGCAAACAACCCTTGACGTTCCCCCCAGTATTGTTGACGGACGAACTGTCGTCCCTCTGCGATTCGTGGGAGAAAGCCTTGATACAAAGGTTAGCTATGATGATAATACAGAGATTATCAAGGTACTGCCCAAATAAGAAAGGGTCACAAAGATATAAGGTGGTAATTTAGAATGCTGGGTAAAATAAGGGGCCAACTGAAATTTACGGATATAGAAGTATTGCAGGCATGGGAGCAAAAGCCAATCGTTCCAGAAAACAGCCTGTATTACGGTCTATCCCAGGCTGACGATATATTCCGGGACGAACTTTTTGCCGATGCATATTCCTCTTAATTCCCCTTTATTCCCTTGGTTCCTTTTCTGGTCCCCAAACAAAGTAGCGATAACAAAAAAGGGTGCCAGTTTCCTGGCCCCCTTTTACATTGTCACTGGTTCCCTTTTTGGTATATGTTCTAAAGAGCGATTCCAGGTATATTTGATGACATCTTCAGTACCCGCTTTTTTAATACACTCCCGTATCTGATCCTGGAGGCTGTACCCGTTTCTGGCTTGTTCTTCCGTGCTTACCCTGGCGTAGACTCCTATCATTGTCGTTTGGCATCCTCTGTAACTTTTTCCGGCATCCGATTGACTTTTATACTGAAATTCTGATGCACCTGAGATCTGTCAAGAAGATAAGGTCCGAGGTGTCCCTCTACGACCCCATAGGCATAGACAAAGAGGGCGATGAGATAAACCTGCTGGATGTTCTGGGAACCCACTCCGATGTTGTGGCCGAGTTGGTGGAAAATAAATCTGAGCAGTTGAGGCTTTTGGTCAAAATTAAAAACCTCACCCACAGGGAAAGGAAGGTGCTGGAGCTTCGCTTCGGCCTCCTGGACGGAACCCGCAAAACCCAGCGGGAGATAGCCAGCATACTTGATATATCGAGATCCTACGTTTCCCGCATTGAAAAGAAGGCCATTATTAAGATAATAAAGGAAATGGGGCTGAATAACGAAGGGTGAAGGATGATATTTGAATAAGGTTGTTGGCTGGGAAAGCTCTGTCTTTCATAAAGACAAGCTTGATGGTAATATATTGGGGAGGGGGTATGATAGGATCATGAATGAATTGGCGTATCGGGTGAAGGAAGCTTCCATAAAACTGGCCGGAGCCGGAACCGAACAAAAAAATAAGGCACTGGCTCAAATAGCCCAGTCGTTAAAAAACAGTAAGGAAGAAATCATAAAGGCAAACAGGGAGGATTTACTGAGAAGTGAAAAGGAAAATCTTCCTCTGCCACTATTAAAAAGATTAAAATTTGACGAGTCGAAAATCGAAGATGTGGTCGACGGGATATTCAGTCTGATCAACCTGGAGGATCCTGTAGGCAAAACACTGCTTTCCACCGAGCTGGACGACGGTCTGGAATTGTACAAAGTGACCTGTCCAATAGGGGTAATCGGCGTTATTTTCGAGTCCAGACCCGATGCCCTGGTGCAGATTTCAACCCTCTGCCTGAAAAGCGGGAACGGCGTACTGCTTAAAGGCGGGTCGGAAGCCAGGGAGACCAACCGGGTACTGGCCGGGGTTATTGTCAGGGCAACCGAAGAAGCCGGCATTCCCCCAAACTGGGCTGCATTGCTGGAAACACGTTCAGACGTCAGCGCTATGCTTAAAATGGATAAGTACATTGATCTTATTATACCAAGAGGTTCCAATGATTTCGTGCGGTATATCATGGACAACTCAAGAATCCCGGTAATGGGCCATGCGGACGGCATATGCCACTGCTATGTGGATGAAGATGCGGATATTGATATGGCGGTAAAGATTGTGGTGGACTCAAAAACACAGTATGTTGCCGTATGCAATGCGGCCGAGACACTGCTGGTGCATGAAAAGACAGCCCCGGATTTTTTGCCTGAGCTGAAGAAGGCGCTGGAGAGTAAACGGGTGGAATTGATCGGCTGTCCCAAAACATGCGCAGTTATTCCGGCAACTCCGGCCTCGGAAGAGGACTGGAAAACAGAATACCTTGACTATAAACTTTCGGTAAAAATGGTTTCGGGACTTGACGAAGCAATTGACCACATCAATACCTACGGTTCCGGACATACCGACATCATACTGACCGGGGATAAGAAGAAAGCGGCGCAGTTTATGGACTACGTTGATTCGGGTAATGTTTTCTGGAACTGTTCCACTCGCTTTAGCGACGGCTTCCGCTACGGATTCGGGGCCGAGGTGGGGATAAGCACCGGCAAGATTCACTCCAGGGGCCCGGTAGGCCTTGAGGGACTGGTTATCTATAAGTACAAACTTATAGGAAACGGTCATATTGTAGGGGATTACTCCAATCGCTCAAGGAACTTCAGCCATAAAAAAATAAACAGGGATTTTTCACTATAATTCCCTTACCATACATAACAGCCTTACCTCCACCACGCCGGCACCGGACATTACAAGGGCCGATGTTGATGTTTTTTCCCGTATAAAAATTTTTTTGGTGTACAAAATACACCTATGCGTTTTATGTAAATGCAGATACGTAACGGCGTGAAAAAAACCGGGGCAAATTAAGAGGAGGCGCCAATATGACAGAACTGCCAATTATTGTCTATACCACCCCCACCTGACCCCACTGCCGGACGGTGAAAGAGTTTCTTTCACGAAAGGGTGTAGAGTATTCCGAGCATGACGTGGCCAAGGATCAAAAGGCCCGGGATGAAATGGTCCGAAAAACCGGCCGCATGGCGGTTCCCACAATACTTGTGGGCGATCAGGTGGTGGTGGGTTACAATCCAGCCGAGCTGGAAAGGCTGTTGCATTAATAAGGAAAGGGGACACACCTCTCCAGTGTGACTGCCTCTGGGGGTCGGATGAATGTCCCCGATGCTTAGCCAGAAGCCAGGAGTCAGGCCAGAGCCACGGCCCCGGCCATGCCCAGGGCCGTCATAAATCCGTAGGCCCTTATGGGAAATGGTCCGATAGAAAAAAGAACCTGGTGCAATAAAGGATACCTGCCTTAAAATAAATTGTCCCCTTACCGGTTTCCTGGTAAGGGGTGTCCCTGCCACTTAGCATGAAATTGGTCATTGGTCTTACTTTACAACATACTTTCCAACTTCTTAACCAAAACATTTTTATGGGTAAAACCTACCATTTGTCCCTCAACCTGACCGCTTTTAAACATCACCAGGGTGGGGATGCTCATTATACCGTACTGCTTGGCCACATTTTGGTTGCTATCCACATTTACCTTGACAACCTTGACTCTGCCTTCAAACTCGGTCGAGACTTCCTCCAATACAGGCGCCATGCTTCTGCACGGTCCGCACCAGGGGGCCCAAAAGTCTACCAGCACCGGCTTGTCAGACTTAATAACCTCCTGTTCGAAAAGGTTTTCATTAATCTCTACAGCCACACTTACTCTCCTCCTTCATTTGCGTATAATTCCAAAGGCCCACGGCCTTTTTTCAGACTCCTCACCCGCCGCTGAATCCGGAAGAACCTGAACTGCCGCCAGCAGGAGAACAACCCCCGCCCGTACGAATGGAGCAGCCTGTTATCAGTTGTTCCACCTGGCCTGCTTTGCATTCCGGGCAGATCACCTTGTGGCGGTCAGCCATTGCCGTGATTACCGTGAATTTGTGACCGCATTTTTTACAACGAAAATCATACATGGGCATTTTTCTGTCACCTCTCTTATCCGCTTATAGCTCCGTTAGGACAGGCAAATACACATTCCTCGCAGTCATCGCATATTTGGGGATCGATCACCGCTTGTGCCGAATTAATGCTGATGGCTTTCCTGGGGCAAATCTGAAGGCAGATTCCGCACCCCTGACAAAGACCCTTGACCACAGTTGCCATTATAATTGCTCCAGACCATATATTTTTCGTCCAATTACGTCAGCTCAGGTCGGACCGTTTAAAAAGTTGTATAAAATTCAATATGAACTGGAGTTCCTTTTCATTAAGGTTGCAGATCATGTTCAAAACGGACTGAACATTGGGATGCATGAGAAGCTCACGCAGTTCGGGGTTCATCAGGCTCAGCATCTGATCGACGGCGCCGGGCTCCATGATGAAATAACACGGGGAAACCCCCATCACCTCGGCCAGTTTCTCAAGGGTTTTAAGGGAAGGCTGAACCTTTCCCTGCTCTATCTGCCCGATGAGTCCGGCGGTTACACCCGCCAGATTGGCCAAATGGGCCTGGGTGAGGCCGTATTCCTCCCTCAGTGATTTCAGTTTGTGCCCAAGGGATCCTTCATGGCTGATAACGGCGGAAGGCGGCACTCCCAGTCCCTCGGCTATCCTTTTTAAAGAGTTTAAGGCCGGGTAAACCGTTCCCCGCTCTATTTCGCTGAGATAGGAAAGCGAAATTCCGGCCTTTGCAGCCAGATCTTGCAGGGAAAGGTTTTTTTCACCCCTCATGAGCCGTATTTTATCACCCAGGGAGAGGCCTGTCTCAGCCACATCCCCCTCTATCAACTGGGACTTTGACACATTCAATGCGACCGCCAGCTTATCTATAGACTTCAACGAAGGTCGCTTTGATCCTCTTTCAATTTCGCTGAGATAGGATAGTGAAAGATTGGCCCGCCTGGCCATATCCTGCAGGGTATACCCCCGCTCCTCCCTTAGCGCCCTTATATGATCACCCTTTACAATCATGGGCTGCACCCCTGTACCGTAAAAATTCTACTGATATCGTACTATAATTTTATTAGGCAGTCAATGAAACTGCGGGAGTTTTTATATTGGCAGCGTAAAAAAAGTATACCTACCCTAAAAATGCAGAATACAGGAGACAAGAGTCAGAATGGTCAAGGTGGTACCCAGGGGGTGTGAAAGATTGGTCGCTGGTTGTTGGTTATTAGCTAAACCATAAACCGTAAGCAATAAGCCACTACCTAATGCTCATTACCTACTACCTATAAGGAATACCCTGCCCCTCCTGTCTCCTGTCTCCTGCCCTTTTCATGGCAGCCCCTCCATTATTTCTCTGAAAATCGGCGCTGCCGTTTCGCCGCCGCTGGATCCCTCCCGTACCAGTACGGTAACTGTATATCTGGGGGAATCAATGGGCCCGTACCCCGAAAACCAGGCGTTGACCAGTCCGCCGCCCTCAGTCAATTGTGCCGACCCGGTTTTCCCGGCCGACCCTCCTCCGGGTACCCACGCCTTACGACCAACCCCCTGTTTTGTAACCATGGTCATTAAATCCCCCAATTGGCGGGCTACCTCCGGGGAAATCACCCTCACCGGGTCGGTGGACATTATCTGGCCCGGGGATCCCCCGACCGGGCGTATTTCCCTGACCAGCCTGGGCTGCAAGTACAGCCCCCCGTTGGCCACGGTGTTGATCATGGCGGTTATCTGCAGTGGCGTGGCCAGAACCGGCCCCTGTCCGACACTGCTGTTTACCAGATTATATTTACCACCCACCAGATCCAGGTTCTGACGGTGGTCGGGTATTGCCGGGTAACCCAAAATAGACTGGTTTTCCAGACCCAAGGCCCTGGCATATCTTATAATCGCCTGGGGACCCAAATCCTGGCCCAGTTTTACGAAAGCCGGGTTACAAGATTGGGCGAAGGCCTCAGCAAAGGTCTCCAACCCATGTCCTTCTTCGTTCCAGCAACGAACGGGCTTCTCCTTGAAGCCATTGCAGGTGAAAAGAGTTCCCGGCTCAACCAGCCCTTCGGACAAGGCGGCAGCCGCCACAACCACTTTAAATATCGATCCCGGCTGGAACAGGGACAGCGCCTGGTTAACAAACCTCTCGTCACCGGCCAAAGGCAGGCGGTCGGTTAAAGCCGGGTTAGGATTATAAACCGGGCGGGAAGCCATTGCCATAACATCCCCGGTAGCCCTGTCCATTACCACCACAGCGCCTTTTTTAATACGCCTGTCCATTACCCTCTCCACCAGCGCCTGAATATCTCTGTCGATGGTGGTTACCACGTCACTGCGGCCAGGATCCCGCAGTCCGGTTTCCACCGTTACCGGCAGGCCCGGCAGAGGTTTACCAAGGGCATCGGTATATACAACAGCCAACCTGGTAGGGTAAAGGCCCTTCAACTCTTTTTCATAAAAGAACTCCAGACCTTGCCGCCCGGTCCAATCGCTTAGTCTGTAGCTCTTTTTGTTTATGCTGGCCAGTTCTTCCAGCTCATGCAAGTCCTTTATCCTGCCCAGATGTCCCACAACATGCACCGCCAGTGGCGAGGGCCCGTAACGCAGCGTGTAAGGGGCCACTAATAACCCCCTCTCCACCCGGTCATTTATCAACCGGGATTGACCGTCGTTGATCCTGTAGGGCAATACCACAGGTTTTTTAACCGAAAGAATATCTCTTACAACCCGCAAATCAGCCCCGGTTATCCTGGAAACAGCCAGATAGGCGGAATTGGCGTTTTCCTGGATTTCTGGAAACACCACTATTCTATTGGCGCCATATGTGCCGGACAGGGGGAGAAGATTGCGGTCCAACACCAGCCCCCTGCTGTATTCCTCCAAAGCAACCGACAGCGTTTGACGCTCCAGAGCTTTACGGGCGTAATGATCCCCCTGCGCCATCTGAATGTATCCTGTCCGGGCCGCCGTCAGTATGAAAAAAAAGACCAATACGAATTTTGCCCATATCAGCCTCTTATTTATGGTTTCCATTTACCCCAGCCTTCTTAACAGTTCTACCTGTTAATAGCTTGGCCGGGAATGCCCCCCGATAAACTAGACGGATGTACCACTGATTAACGACTCAGTCTTAGTGTTCCTTTGACCTTGGTCAAATAAAATCGGCCACCGACGACTGACGACCGACGACTATTCCTCCAGCCTTCGCAGCATGCTGTATTCCTCCACCGGGGTCTCGCTGGGAATATATAAAATCTGGCAGGGGTGAGGGGCCGAATCCACCGCATTACCCTCCTGATCCGTCAAATGGGACACGCACAGGCTCTCCACGGGGCCTGACGGCCTCAATAACTCCAGAGTCTCACCCCGGAAAAAGCGATTTCGCTGTTCCACTTCCATAATCCCCCGGTCCGGGTGGTATCTTCTCACCATTCCCACAAAGGAACAGTTTCTATTGTAAATGCCTTGCACATCACCATGTCCCGAAAGTACTCCGTCACCGGATAAAAATCCGGTGGTATAATCACGGTTGCTGACTTTGCCCAGTTCCTGCAGCCACCGGGAGTCCACCTGGAATTCCCCGGGGTTTTCCATCATTCTGTCTATGGCCTCCCGGTATACTTTCACCACGGTGGCCACATAGTGTACACTTTTAATCCGCCCCTCTATTTTAAAACTATTCACCCCTGCCCCGGCAAGCTCTGACAAATGGGACAGCAGGCACAGATCCCTGGAACTCAGTATATAAGTCCCCCTGCCGTCTTCCATGACAGGAAAAAACTGCCCGGGCCTTTTCTCTTCCGTCAGGTGATAGCGCCATCTGCAGGAATGGGAGCAATCTCCCAGATTGGCGTCCCGCCCGGTCATGTATTTGCTCAGCAGACACCTCCCGGAATAAGAAATGCACATGGCGCCATGTATGAATACCTCCAGTCCCACCCCTACCTTTTCCCTGATCTCCCTTATCTCATCCAGAGAGTTCTCCCTGGCCAGCACTATCCTGGACACTCCCTGGACCTCCCAGAAAGCAGCCGCCGACGCATTGGTGGTATTGGCCTGGGTACTCAAGTGAACCGGCAGGCCGGGGGCCTCGGTGCGAACCAGATGAAAAATACCGGGGTCGGCTACAATTATCCCGTCAACCCCCATTTCCTCCAGCGCCCCCACATACTCTCCCAGGCCCCTGAAGTCACGGTTATGAGCAAATATATTTACTGTAACATAAACCTTTACCTTGCGCTCGTGGGCGAAGGCGACGGCCCCGGCCATCTCTTCCAGGGTGAAGTTGTCCGATCCCGCCCTCAGCCCGTACCGATGCCCTCCCAGATAGACGGCGTCCGCCCCGTAGACCACCGCCACCTTAAGTTTTTCCATATTTCCTGCCGGAGCCAGCAGCTCAGGTCTATTCAACATAATCACCAACAATCTTTAAATAACCGCCTTGTCGGCGGTGCCGTCTTGCAGACGGCGGAATCCAGAATCCAGGAGTCAGAAGCCAGAATGGTGAAGGCATTCCTTCTAAATTCCAACCTGCCATTGAGTTATCCACAACTAGAAAATCTATCTTTTCCTATACGTTTAAAAAGCTATCAGCTATCAAACATTATGAAGCCACAGAGCTTATTGGTTGCAGGTTATAGGTTGTCAGTCGTTGACTTTTGCCTGAAAGGAACGCTTACACATCCTGTCTCCTGCCCCCTGTATTCCGACAGAATAAGGTCATCAGTATGAGTCACCTTGATATTTCTTCCTGTTTTCATTATGCCCCTCCAGGCTGGAGGCGAATGCGTGGGTTCCATCAGGCCTGGCCACATAATACAAATAATCGGTTTGGGCCGGTTCCAACGCAGCCTTCAGTGAGGCCTCCCCCGGCGAATTGATGGGGCCTGGCGGAAGTCCGGCCAACCTGTAAGTATTGTAGGGAGAGTCCACCTCCAGATCCTTGTAATATATCTTTTTGGGCTGCCCCCCAAGGGCGTATTTAACTGTTGCGTCTATCTGCAGGGGCATGCCCAGACGAAGTCTGTTATGGATTACCCCGGATATCAGCGGCCGCTCCTCGTCGACGGCGGCCTCCCCCTCAATCATTGATGCTATGGTCACTGCCTGATGCAGGGTCAGGCTTCTTTCCCGGGCCTTCCTCTCGTAATCCAGGGTCTTTATCTGGGACTCAAATCTTTCCAGCATCATTCTTATTACCTGTTCATCGCTGGTCCTGCTGCCTATGTGATAAGTGTCGGGAAAAAGGTATCCTTCCAACCCCCTGCCGGGGGGTATCTTTTTGATAACACCGTTGTTTTGCATTTGAAACCGCTCTAAGGAGGACTTAAAATTCTCCCTTACGGTAATTCCCTTTTGAGCCATAAGATCGGTCAGCTGAGAAAGGCTGTACCCCTCGGGCACCGTAAACACAATTAAATCCGGAGGCCCCGTCACCAGGGCACCTACCATTTCTGGCGCCGACTGCCCCCTGCTGAAAAGGTACCGACCGGGTTTCAGCCTCTGGTCAACCTTGTGCAGCCTGGCATAAATAGACACCACCGCCGGTCCCCTGACCAATCCCCTGCCATAAAGCATTTGGCTTATGGCGGCGCAACTGGTATTTTCCGGTATGAAAACGCTTACCTCACCAGACCCGGGAAAGGGCGCCAGCGGTGACAGCAGCGCCTTCCAGTACTGCGCCGTAAGGTAGGCAAACATAATCAAAACTATAATTATTGAATATGAAAAAAAACGCCTTCCCGGTAAACCGTTGTTGTTCATTTTATAATTCACATTACCCGCCCGTTTTTTAAAAGATTATATTACTAAATTGGTTCCGTTAAAATACAAGAATTAATTATTTTTTTCCGGACATAATAATATCAGGCCGCCAAATGATGCGTTCGAGGCGCATAAGGCCTGGCGGTTGTGGCCGGGGTTCCTTAGGGCCCGGAGATTGTCAAAATGACGCTTTTGCGTAAGGCTCTGACTTATGGCCGGGAAAACTCGTCTTTATGGCGAGTTTTCTTTTGTTTAGGGTGTGTCCGCAAGGGGTGGCTGTACGCCGGGCCCCAATGTTATGATCTGGTCCACAGGACGGTAACGGCTGTCAGGTAAACTCTCAGCCCTGGTCAATCCGTTTTCCACCAGAACCCTCTCGGCAACCACCCGGGAGCCCGGAATTCCCTTTCTTTTCAGCCTGACTTCCCCCAGCCCCAGGTTAGGGTCGTAATCATAAATTTCCTTAAACGGCAAAACTTCAACTTCCTCTGTTCTAATGGTTATCTCCTGCCTGTTTTTCAGGTCGCCGTAAATTTTAACGATAATTCTGCCCGGGGTGAAAAGGGTCTTGAGGTATAAAAAACCGGGGGTCGAATTTTTGAATTTGAAATCAATATAGTTTTCAGCCACTGTGGCGTCCCTGCCCGGCGGGACATAATGCACCGGCAGGGAGTGGTTGCTCCTCTCCAGTATTTCCAGATTGGCCAGCAAAACAACGTTATACAGCGTGGAACTGACCTGGCAAACCCCTCCGCCCGTACCCTCAACAAATTCATTGTTCATTATTATCTTGGCAATTTTGTAGCCTGCCTCGGCGCTGCGGGAGCCCACCGCGTCATTAAAAGAGAATACCTCGCCCGGGGATATGAACAGCCCGTCCAAAGCCATTCCAGCCATTTTTATATTATAGGACCGATCGGCCTCACCGGGGTCAAAGGTGGTGGCGTAGGAGGCCAGTAATCCGTTTATTGCCATTGTGGCAATCTCCCAAGTGGTCTTTCGGGGGCTGGATCTTTTTAATGAAATTCTTACCTCAACATCAAAATCGCCATTTTCATACAACCGTCCGATGTCCCGGCAAGCCTTTTCACAATCCACGCCTATACCGTCCCGGGATGGAACTACCTCCACCGTTTCGTCGGGATTTATTCTTATTTCGGCATCCCTGGGAGGCACCGTTATTTCCGAGGCGATACGGCCCATTTCTTTTTCCAGCCTGGGTTTGTCAATTTTCACGTAAGGCGGTATGCTTATGCCTTCTTTCCCTGCCTTACGCCACTGCCAGAAGCGATCGGCCAGCGACCCTCTCCGCCCTACACCCATTGCCTGGGCCACCACTTTGTCTGTGTCAATAGTCAGTCCCAAACTGCCGGGCTGCACCTGCCAGGCCCTGTCACCGTAACGAAGAACCAGAGGCCTTTTTTGTATTATTTCCTTTTCCAGAAGCAAAAGCCTTCCTTCTGCCATTTCCCTGGACAAACCCGAAAGATCGGCATTCAGGACGGTAACTCCGGGAACTATGGTCTGGCTGCCCATGGCCAGGGAAACACCGGAAAAAATCAATGCCCCGAGACAGGTCAGGGTCAGCGTAAAAATTGAAACTTTTGTAATCCAGCTCTTTGACAAAATAACTTTCCCCGCCTTAAAGAGTTATAATGTCACTAAAAAACATCCTTAACGACAAAAAGCCGGCAAGGAAATAAGCATGATTTCCACCTACCGGCCATTTACCTTAATAACAGGATATTTTAGGACTCTTCCTGGGCCATCATTTCTTCCCAGGCATCGGCCACCTTTTCCCATTCCTCATCATCTTCAATGTCAACCAATATTTCATTACCTTCTTCATCTTCCGCAAACTTCAGTATGATCGCCTCGTCAGATTCCTCATCGACAGGAAGCAGGATAGCGTATTCTGAACCGTCCATTTCCAGTATATCTATAACGGTAAAATCCTTTTCCTCTCCGTTTTCGTCAATCAGGGTAATTATCTCGTCGTGTTCGCCATGTTCGCCGCAGTCACACCCGTTACCATGTTCATGGTCACTCATCTCCAGTCACCTCTCTTTAAAAAGTTGAGGATATTCTACCCTTTAATAAGCCTGTTGTCAAGGGAGGGAGCAATCTAACGATTTGGGGAGCTATTTACCATGGAATCCAGGTAACCCTGTAAAATGACAGCAGCTGCCACCTTATCGATAATTTTTTTTCTTTTGGCCCTGCTCATGTCAGCCTCCAGCAAAACCCTCCCGGCCGCAACGGTGGAAAGCCTTTCATCCCACAATTTTACCGGAACCCCCAACTTCTCCCCAATCATGGATGCATAGTCCATGGCTTTTTGCCCCTGATCCCCCACTGTGCCGTTCATGTTTTTGGGCAGCCCCAACAGTATTAATTCTACCCCGTATTCTTTTATTAATTCCTGCAGTCTCCTAATTTCCGAATTAACATTACCGTTGCGGCGTATGACCTCGACGGCCTGAGCGGTCCACCCCAGGGGATCGCTGACGGCAATACCAATTGTTTTTTCTCCCAGATCCAGGCCAAGTACTCGCATATTATCACCGCACATCAGTTATTATATTACTTTTATACACATCTCCCGGCAGACAGCCGAGCAGTATCCGCACAGGCGGCACCGGAACCGGTCAACCGCCACCCTTCCGCCGCTGACAGCCAGCGCCCCCTGACCGCACTGCTCTACACACCGACCGCAGGCAGTACACCAGTCCTCAATGTGAAGCCTGCGATTCTGTCTGGAGACCGCCAGTTCCATTTCCAGGGTCACCTGCCGGCCGTTGAAAACCGATAAATTATAGTCAACCTCGGCCGTGCTCTGCATACCCACGGCCACCGAGGCAAGGCCGGGTATTGAAAGGGCGAAGGCAAGGGCTTCCTTCCTTTCATTTATAAGGTTTCCGCCTCCCAAGGCTTTCATACCGTAAAGGCCTTTGCCGCATTTGAAGGCATGGGCTATGGCCTCCTTCATTTCCCCCGGGGTTCCATCCATTATGCCAATTCCTCTCATATTAACCAGCGGGTGTATGACATCAAACTGTGGAACATCCGCCGCCGCCCGCACACCCCGGACCGAGTGGGTTGATATTCCCACAGCCCTTACCATTCCCTTTTTCTTGGCCCCGATCAGCTCTTCCACGGCATCCCAATGCCCCTTGATGGTAAGTTCGGATTCCTGCTCATGAAGCAGGTATATATCTATGTAATCCCTTCCCAACTTTCTGAGAGCTTCTTCCAGACTGCGCCTGATGTCCTTCCCGGTGTAGTCGTATGATTTGGTGGCTATTACCACGTCTGCGGCGCATCCGGCAATACCCTCCTTTATGTATTGGTAATTATCGTAAAGTTGGGCTGTATCTATAAAATTTACCCCGGCATAAAGGGCGTGCCTTATAATTTCCGCCCCCTCCCGGACAGGCAAGTTTGCCTGCAGTGGGCCCACCGTCAGAGACCCGAAACAAAGCCTGGACACCCTGAGCCCGGTTCCTCCCAGAAAGCGGTATTCCAATTTATCCTCCCCAGTAATTGCAAGTCAGCTGTCAGCTATCAGCCATCAGCCATCAGCAGTCCGCATCTTGAAGTCTTTTGACCAAAGGTCAAAAGACTAATAAAATAGATTACTTATGACTGATCGATGACCCCAGTAGGTTCTATAATGGCCGTGGGCCGTAAACAATTTTGTCTTTGATACTAGGTCAAAGACTACCATACTGACGGCTGATGGCTGACTGCTGACTGCTAATTAGTAAACCCTGCTTATCCGCAGGGTTTATTCTCAAGATAGCTTTTCAGCAGTTCCTCCAGCAGCTCGTCCCTTTCCAGCCTCCTTACCAGACTCCTGGCATTGTTATAGCTGGTGATATAGGCGGGGTCACCGGACAGCAGGTAGCCCACGAGCTGATTAATGGGATTGTAGCCCTTTTGCTTCAGTGCGGAATAGACTGCCAGCATTATATCCCTGGCCTGGTTCATATCTTCCGCCTGAACTTTGAACATCATTGTTTCTTCCATGTGTTCCTGGCCACTTGTCACGACACACGCCCCCCTTATCATAAGAATATAACCTCATTCAGGATCTATATTCGTTCTGCCCTTAAACTTTTCCTTTAATACTAAATAAAAGCTGAAATTATTCCTTTATCTGCCCCTCCACCACATTATAAGCCCTGTCCAGAGCTTCCTGAAGCCGGGAAGGGTCTTTACCCCCGGCCTGGGCCATCTCGGCCTTTCCGCCTCCACCGCCGCCTACCGCGGCCGCTATCTCTTTCACCACTTTACCTGCGTGAAGACCCCGCAGCACAAGATCCGGGGTTACCGCCGCCACCAGGTTGACCCTTTCACCAGCAGGGCTTCCCAGCACCACCACGGCAGATCCAAGCCGGTCCCTGATCAGGTCGGCCATTGCCCTCAGGCTGTCCATATCCGGAGCCGAAACCTTTGCCGATAAAAATTTAATACCTTTTATCTCCCTGACCTTTTCCAGCAGGCTTACCACCTCGAAACGGGCCAGCTTTGCCCTCAGCCCCTCGGCCTCGCCCTCCAGGTCTTTAAGCTCTCTGACCATAGCCTCAACCCTCTGCACCACCTCGTGGGGCATTGCCCTGGCTATACGGGCCACCTCCAGGAGCTGCTCCTCCCTGGCATTGATGTATTTCAAAGCCCCTTCGCCGGTGACAGCCTCCACCCGCCGGAGACCTGCGCCCACCGAGCTTTCTCCCAGCAGCTTGAACAGACCAATTTCAGCCGTTCTATTGATATGGGTACCACCGCACAGCTCCAGGCTGAAATCTCCCATACTGACCACCCGAACCACATTGCCGTATTTTTCCCCGAAAAGGGCGGCAGCCCCCATGGCCCTGGCCTCATCCAACGTCCTTTCGGTGGACTCCACCGGCAGATTGGACAAAACCGCCTGATTTACCATATCTTCAATCTTGCGCAAATCTTCCCGGGAAACGGCGGTATAGTGGGTGAAGTCAAAACGCAGCCGATCGGGCTCCACCAGAGACCCGGCCTGGTTTACATGGCCTCCCAGGACCTCCTTCAGTGCCCTGTGCAGCAGGTGGGTGGCCGAGTGGTTCCTGGCCACTGATCCCCTCCTGTCACAGTCCACCCTGACGGTCACCTCATCATTGGTCATGATCAGTCCGCTTAAAACCTTGCCCCGGTGCACATAAACACCCTCCACAGGTTTGGTGACCTCGTAAACATCCGCCTCCATATGAGGGGTGGTTATCTTTGCATGGTCGGTAACCTGCCCGCCGGACTCGGCATAGCACGGGGTAACATCCAGAATAAACTCAGCCTGATCCCCGGCGGCCGCCTTTTCCACCCTCTGCCCGTCCTTAACCAGAAAAAGCACCCTGGATCTGGACTCCAGGTCGGTGTATCCTACAAAACCGGTCTCTCCCACTTCATCCCTGATGGAGCTGTACAAAGAACCCTTCTCCGATATGTATTCGGTTTCCTGCCGGGCGCTGCGGGCCCTTTGACGCTGCTGGTCCATGGATTCGGCAAATCCGTCCTCATCCACGCCAAGGCCCTGCTCCCGGGCCATTTCCACAGTCAGTTCCAGAGGAAAACCGTAAGTGTCGTAAAGCTTAAACGCGTCGGGACCGCTGATGGCAGTCCCACCAGATAACCTTGCCTCCCGGATCATCCTGTTCAGCATCTCGGTCCCCTGGACCAGTGTTTCCCCGAACCTCTCCTCTTCGGTGCGCACCACATTAATTATATGGCTCTTGCCTTCCCTCAATTGAGGATAGGCATCAGACATCTGCCTTACTACAGCGCCGGCTACACCGTACAAAAAGGGCTTATCCACTCCCAGGGTACGCCCGAAGCGTACTGCCCTGCGGATGAGCCTCCTGATCACATAACCCCTGCCCTCATTGGAAGGCAGTGCCCCGTCGGACACGGCAAAGGTGACCGCCCGGCAGTGGTCGGCGATGACTTTCAATGCCAGGTCCACATCCTTGTCCCTGCCGTAAACAACCCCTATTTCACCTGCGGTAAAATCCATTATCTCCCTGAAAATATCAGTGTCAAAGTTGGTGGCGGCCTCCTGAACCACTGAGGCCGTTCTTTCCAGCCCCATACCGGTATCTATTCCTTTATTTTCCAGGGAGGTGTACTCCCCTTTTTCATCCCGGAAATACTGTATAAACACCAGGTTCCATATTTCCAGGTAACGATCGCAGTCGCAGCCGACGCCGCAGCCTTCACTGCCGCAGCCCCTGGCTTCACCCAGGTCAAAATATATTTCCGAGCACGGCCCGCAAGGGCCCACCCCTATTTCCCAGAAGTTAGAATCCTTACCCAGCCTGACAATGCGGTCTTCCCTTATCCCTACGTCCCTTTGCCATATCTCAAAGGCCTCATCATCGTCCAGGTAAATGGTGATCCACAGCTTTTCGGCCGGAATGCCCAGTACTTTGGTGACAAATTCCCAGGCCCAGGGAATAGCTTCCTTTTTAAAATAATCCCCGAAGGAAAAGTTGCCCAGCATTTCAAAAAAAGTGTGATGCCTGGCAGTCCGCCCCACCGATTCTATGTCCGGTGTACGCAAACACTTCTGACACGTGGTAACCCGGCGCATTTCCGGTATGGCCGCCCCGGTGAAATACGGTTTGAAGGGAACCATGCCCGCCGCAGTCCAGAGGAGGCTGGGGTCATTGGCAGGGATCAGCGATGCGCTGGGCATTATTTTGTGCCCCTTGCCCTCAAAAAATTTAACAAAACTATCCCTTAACTCACTACCGGTCATCCTTTTCAATAGCTATTCACCCCAGACATATTGCTTCCTAAATTTACCATATATTATTTTATGCGGTATAATTATACAAATACCAGACTGCAGTGTCAAGAAGGGTAATTCCGCAATACCGCAGTCCCTTTTTAATTGATTTTGAGCTTATGCCAGGCAAAGGCCAAAAGTATTCTAATTATAGCCGCCACTGGAATGGCCAGCAGCATCCCCGGCAGACCGAAGGCCTCCCCGGCTACCAGAAGAGCCAGAATTACCGCCAAAGGGTGTAAGCCCACCCTGTCACCCAGTATCTTTGGCGAAATAATGTTACCTTCCAACTGCTGGATCACAATAAATGCCAGTATCACCTTGAGGGCCAGCCATTTGGACTTCAAAAGAGCCAGGGCTACCGCCGGCAGCGCCCCTATGAAAGGACCGAAATAAGGAATTAACTCAGTGAGCCCTGCAAATACTCCCAGTATGATGGCAAATTCAATTCCCAGAAAGAACATGGCCGCACCTGTCAAGGTTCCCACAATGAGGCATACCAGGAAATACCCCCTGATATAGCTATCCAGCACACTGTTAATTTCACCGGCCAGTATAACAACTTCATTCTGCCAGCTGTGAGGTATCAGGGAAAAAAAATCTTCCTTAAAACGGCAAAAATCCCTCATAAGGTAAAAGGCCAGCACCGGGGCCAGCATTATACCCAGTATCTGGCCAAACATGGCCATGATACCGGAAATCACCCTGTTTACCAGGGATAGCATCCTTTGCTCAACCCAGTTGATGCGGTCATCAGTTATCTTTTTCATCTCCGGCGGCAGCCCCGCCCTGTCGTACCGGGCGTCAATCTCCCGGCTTATTAACTGGGCCTGAGCGGTGTAGGCCGGGATGGCAACCACAAGATTGTTAAGCTGCCCCACCGCCCGGGGAACGCCATATAAAGCAGCGGACATAGTTATAATAGCCGTGGCCGCATACACCAGGAGAATGGCCGCAGTCCGGCTGGAACCCCGTCTCTCCAGCCTGTCCACCAAGGGGTTGAAAAGGTACACCAGCACACCGGCCAGCAGGAAGGATACCACTATTCCCCTGATAAGAAATACGGCATACAGCAGAAGAATGATCAGCAGGCTGACAAACGCCTTTTTGTAATTGCCCCTTTTGTTCCACCAGGCCATTCTATCCTCCTATAAAAAACCGCCTTGTCGGCGGTGCCGTCTTGCAGACGGCGGAATCCAGGAGTCAGGAGCCAGGAGCCAGAATGGTGAAGGCATTCCTTAAGGTCCAAAAGGGACTGGGCGCCCCTTCGGACGGTATAGACGCCCTCAAACCCCCTTGAAACCCCCTTGCATAGGAAATTTATCTACAGAATTCTTCTCAGCATAATTTCCTACCTAAGAAGAAAAGTGAGGAAAATCCTCACTTTCAGTTATGTTCTGACGCCGCACCAGCAGATGATGAAAACCGAGTGTTTTTTCTGTTCTCTCTGTGCCTTCACTGGCCAATAAAGCTTAAAACTTACCGCTTATAGCTTATCGCTTCTCATCATCTTATCCAGCGATTTGGCTACTCCCTTTACTATTTTACCCGTCCTTCTGCCCATCCGGGAATCCTCTGTCATATGCATCAGGTCGTTCAATTCCATTTTCCTGCCGGGCTTCATAAAGGACCCTGCCAGGGCGCCCAGCAAGGTTCCTGCCAGTATACCCTTGATGAAACTTCTCACTGCAAAAACACCCCCTTCACAATTTGAGCCAGTCAGCTTAAAGCAGCACCTCATTATGGGGATCAAAGGCCATTAAACTTCCGTCTTCAGCCACCTCAAAAATCTGGACCCCCTCCTTGTTCAGCCTGTATTCCACACAGCAGTCCCAGCAGTAAAACTGCTCCATCCCCACTTTGCCGGTGGCCTTTCCTCCGCACACGGGACAAATCAAAAATATCCCTCCAAAAGAAAGATCTATGGAAGGTATTATAACCGGATGGCAACAAAAAAATCCAACCCAGGCCATCGGTATTTAATTATTATCCGAGGAAATTTTGGGAAGCACTATGCGACAAAGACAATTATCTACTGGGACTTGTCGATACATAGATAAAGTAGACAGGAAGCTCAAGCGGGCAGAGAAGTTGCTCAGGAAAGTAACAAACAGGCGGTTTAGGAATGAGTAAAAGGGATTGTTACGGGGTATAGGGAAAATAAGGTTATGCCCTCTTCTTTGTAACATAAGCACCTTTTTAGCCTTTCGTTCAATCTCCAAAGCAGTTTTAGGAGAAATGCCAACAGGGACACCAGTTGAAGAGTTAATATATTGATTATTTATATATTTAGCAATAACTGGGGTTATCATCCATTTAACTGACCGCTGACAGAGCTGCAGCCGGTAATCGGCAGAGACATCTCGGTTTTATCAAGGATGTCCGCCAATACAGAAACCGACAAGGGGCGACAAATGCTGAAAAAAGTGATCACGCAGCTGGAAGCATAACTGAAAGCCTGACCTCATAATGCCGCCAATTACCCTCTTACGGCACGGCCAGCTACCTGCGAACAACCCTCTCTATGGTGCCCCCGCCCACCAGCAAATCACCCCGGTAGTACACCACCGCCTGGCCGGGCGCAATGGCCCGCTGGGGATGATCAAAAACCACCTTCACGGCCCCGCCCTCCAGAGGAGTGATCACTGCCGGTTCGGGCCGGCCGTTGTACCGTATCTGGGCCTCCACCCGCAGTGCCCCCACCGGTTTTTCCAGGGAGACAAAATTGTTGTCCAGGGCCACCAGCCCGCTGGCCAGCAGATCCTCTTCGCCGCCCAGCACCACCGCATTGCGGGCCTTGTCTATATCCACCACGTAAACCCTGTATCCCGCCGCAATCCCCAGCCCTCTTCGCTGACCTATGGTATAGTAGGGAATGCCACGGTGGGCGCCCAGCACCTTTCCCGTCAGGTCCAGGAAAGGTCCGGCCTTAACCCCCGCACCGGCCCTTTCTGAAATAAAATTGGTATAATCATCATCGGGCACAAAGCAAATCTCCTGGCTCTCTTTTTTTTCGGCCGTGAGCAGTCCCCTTTCGGCCGCCATCCGGCGAACCTGATCCTTGGTGTAGTCTCCCAGGGGCATCAGGGTGCGGGAAATCTGGTCCTGGGTCATGTTAAACAGCACGTAAGTCTGGTCTTTTTTACTGTCCGCAGCCCTTTTGATGACGTACCTGCCCAAACTTTCATCCAGGTAAAGCCTGGCGTAGTGCCCGGTGGCCACATAGTCTGCCCCCAGGGCCACCGCCTTTTGCAGCAGTGACTCGAACTTAACATATCTGTTACAGGCTATACAGGGGTTTGGCGTTCTTCCCCCCAGATATTCCCGGACAAAATAGTCTATCACCTTTCTTTCAAAGGTCTGCCGGAAATTCATGACGTAATAGGGAATATCCAGCCGGTGGGCCACCCCCCTGGCGTCTTCTACAGCCGAAAGAGAACAGCAGCCCACATGATCCCCGTCCACCTCTGTAATCCCGGGATCCCAAATCTGCATGGTCACCCCGATAACCTCGTAACCCTGCTCAAGCAAAAGGGCGGCGGCAACCGAACTGTCCACCCCGCCGCTCATGGCAACAATAACCTTTTTGCCCACCTTCAATTTTTCCCACCCGCTATATTTTCCATATTATGACTGTCTATTGGTTATTGGTTGTTGGTCATTGGTCATAAGCTGCATACCACTACCTATTACCTATTACCTACCACCTACTTCTTCTTCGCTTTATAATCCTCAATGGCCGCTTGCAGTGCATCGGCAGCCAGATTGGAGCAGTGCATCTTTTTAGGGGGCAGACCTCCCAGGGCCTCGGCCACCATTTTATTGCTTATCTTCGTAGCCTCGTCCAGTGTCTTTCCCTTCACCATCTCGGTGACCATGCTGCTGGTGGCGATGGCGGCCCCGCAGCCGAAGGTCTTAAATTTAACATCCTCAATGACGTTTTCGTTTATTTTAAGATATATCTTCATTATGTCCCCGCAGGTGGGGTTGCCAACTTGGCCTACACCGTCCGCATCGGGGATTTCTCCCACATTTCTGGGATTCTCAAAATGATCCATTACCTTCTCAGTGTACAATTTCACAGGCCTCCTTTAATCTCTAATTCAAACACCTACCACAATAAATTTTTTCCTTGATTCTGGATTCTGAATTCTGCCTTCTGAATTCTGCCTTCTGAATTCTGCCTTCTGAATTCTGACGGGAAAGCATTACAGTATCAGCCTATTTATACCCTGCTGCACGTGCCGCTAACCTTGCAAATGGTGCAGTCGGAGTTTGTGGTGAATTCGGTTTCCTGATCCAGAGGTGACATGGCCCTCAGCCTTTCCACTATGGGAGGCATTATTTCCATGAAATAGCCTACGTCCTCAGGCTTGTTGTCAACTCCCAAGGTTAATCTTATGGATCCGTGGGCCACCTCGTGGGGTATGCCCATGGCCAGCAAAACATGGGAGGGCTCCAGGGAGCCCGAGGTACAGGCCGAACCGCTGGAAGCGGCTACCCCTTTCATGTCCAGGCTTAGCAGCATTGATTCTCCCTCAATGAACTCAAAGGTAAAGCTGGCATGATTGGGAAGCCTCAGGGCGGGGTGTCCGGTTAGTTTAACGTGTCCTATCCTGGCGGTCACTTCCCTGATTAACCTATCCCTCAGTCCCCGCAGATATTCATTGTCATTTGCCAGGTTTGCCACGGCCAGACGGGCGGCCTCGCCCAATGCAATAATGCCCGGAACATTCTCAGTGCCCGCCCGGCGCAAACGCTCCTGGGCGCCTCCGTGCAGGAGCGTTTGGCGCCAGCGTGTGCCCTTGCGTATGTAAAGCGCCCCTATCCCCTTGGGACCGTATATCTTGTGCCCGGAAATGGTGAGCAGATCTACCCCCAGGTCATTAACCTCCACCGGAATTTTACCAAAGCTCTGGACGGCGTCGGTATGGAATATCACCCCCCTGGAGTGGGCCAGTTTACCTATTTCCCTGATGGGCATTATGGTGCCCACCTCGTTGTTGGCGTGCATAATGGTAATGAGTATGGTCTTATCGGTCATGGCAGCGGAAACATCCTCCACACTGACCATACCGTACTTGTCCACAGGTAAAATGGTTACGGTAAAACCTTCCTTTCCCAGAGCCTTGACGGTATTCAGCACCGCATGATGCTCCACCGCCGATGTAATGATGTGGTTTCCCTTGTTCTTATTGGAATAGGCCACCCCGTGAATTGCCATATTATCGGACTCGGTTCCCCCACTGGTAAAAACAATCTCGTTGGGGGAGGCTCCTATGGCCCCGGCCACCTTTTCCCTGGCTTCCTCCACACCCTTCCTGACCTGCCGGCCAAAATAGTGCAGGCTGGTGGGGTTACCATAATTATCTTTCAGGTATCCGCACATAGCCTCAGCCACCTCCGGCCGAACCGGAGTGGTGGCGCTGTGGTCGAAGTAAATCCTGCGCACCGTGTTTCCTCCTTAATTTCAGATAGTCTTATGTTGTAATTTCTTGCTCTGACTCCCTGCCCTGCCGGTTCCTCTCCTCGTCCCTGCACATGTCCGCCAGACTGATGGAATCCAGTACCTGCACAATACTGTCCCGGACCTTTTTCCATACCGTCCTGGTTATACAAAAGTCGGCCTGGTCACACTGGGCCACCTTAAATTCACTGACACATTCCACAGGGGCAATGGAACCTTCCAGGACCCGGACAATTTCACCCACGTAAATTTCCCGGGGCGGACGGGCCAGTATGTAGCCACCCTGGGATCCCCGGACGCCCTTCACCAGTCCTGCCTTCCGGAGAGCGGCGATAAGCTGCTCCAGGTAATGCTCCGATATGCTCTGCCTTTCAGCCACAATCTTCAGAGGAATGGGATCGGCCCCGAAGTGCTGCGCCAGATCAAACATGGCCTTTAGGCCGTAATGTCCTCTGGTTGAAAGCCGCAATACCCCACCTCCTCCTATAAATCCATACTGTTTTACTCGGGATTTGTTAATTTTTATAATAGCATGGCCAAATAACAGAGTCAACGCCAAACCCGACCATTTTAGTAAGAATTGAATTTAAAATTTTTCAAGCCCTCCATCATCTTTTTCACTGCCAGTTCCTGACCGTTTTCAGATGGCCTGTAGAACTCCCTTCCCACCAAGTTGTCCGGGAGATATTGCTGGACAACGTAATGTTTTGGATGGTCATGGGGGTAAAGGTATTGGCCGCCGGCCTTATTGCCTGACATCCTTTCCAGCCCGGAATAGCTGGAATCCCTCAGGTGAGCGGGCACCGCCCCGGCCACCTCGTCCTCCACCGCCCTGGCGGCGCCGTTTATGCCGGTGACCACCGAATTGCTCTTGGGGGCCAGGGCCACGTACAGGGCGGCCTCGGCCATAATAATCCTGGCCTCGGGAAGCCCTATCCTTTCCACCGCCTGGGACGCCGCCACCGCCACCACCAAGGCCATGGGATCGGCAAGCCCCACATCCTCGGATGCGTGTATCATTATCCTGCGGCAGATGAATTCCGGGTCTTCTCCGGCATATATAAGACGAGCCAGCCAATAGAGGGTGGCCTGGGGATCCGACCCCCGCATGCTCTTAATGAAGGCCGATATAACGTCATAATGCTCGTCCTCCCGGTTGAACTGCAAAACTCTGCCGCCGCTGGCCTCCCTGGCCTCTTCCAGTGTTATGCGCCGCACACCGTCTTGTCCCGGCGGGGTGGTCATGACCACCAACTCAAGGCAGTTCAGCGCACCCCTGGCGTCACCGTTGGCCGTGTGGGCAATATGTTCCAGGGCTCCCTGGGCAAATTCGGTCTTAAACTGCCCCAGTCCGTTTTCACTGTCTTTAAGAGATCTGTTCAATATGCTAAGGACTGCCTCTTTGGACAGGGGCTCCATTCTGAACAGCCGGGATCTGCTGATAAGGGGCCGGTTGACTGTAAAAAGAGGGTTTTCGGTGGTGGACCCGATGAGAGTAATTAAACCGTTCTCCACAAAGGGCAGCAGGGCATCCTGCTGGGCCTTGTTAAAACGGTGTATTTCATCAATAAACAGTATGGTTCCCTCGCCATACAGCGATCGCCTTTCCCTGGCCTCCTGGACAACCCTGCGTATGTCGGCCACTCCGGCCATCACCGCATTAATGGTTTCAAAGCAGCATCTGGTCATGCCGGCGATTATCCTGGCCAGGGTTGTTTTTCCCGTTCCCGGCGGCCCGTGAAGTATTATGGACCCCAGGCTGTCATTTTCGATGGCCCTCCTCAGAGGCTTTCCCGGACCCAAAATGCCTTTCTGTTCTTCAAAGTCCGAAAGGTCCCCGGGGCGCATCCGTTCTGCCAGGGGGGCCCTCTTTTTGCTGCTGCCTTCCCGATCAAAAAGATTACCCACGGCACATCCCCCACAAAAAAAGTTAAAGGCCTGACTTTTATGTCAAGCCTAAACCCATTATAGAAGAGCATTAACCGTACCGCAACCGCAGTTACGGATTAAAGTTGAAATAAATAAACGCCCTGACGGGCGTTGCCGTCTTGCAGACGGCGGAATTCAGGAGCCAGGAGCCAGAAGCCAGAATAGTGACAGCCTGCTTTAAAAGCGACCCTCAAGAGACCCCACAGCGACATGCAGTGAGGGGGAGTGATTTAAGTCCGTGCGGAATGTGCCGGAGGATGCTACTGTCTCTTAACGACCGAGCCTACGGAATGCCGAGCCGGCTGCAGGACGCAGCCGGAAGCCGGAATCGACGCATGGATGCGGCGTTGGAG
>Ga0209643_1000588_pt1 | contig 57241 bp, 53 predicted proteins | sample AutmiccBRH37_all_FD_187383 | JGI IMG/M metagenome (GOLD analysis project Ga0209643, IMG submission 187383) | Deep subsurface microbial communities from Mt. Terri, Switzerland - Autotrophic microbial communities BRH/37_all (SPAdes) (version 2) | ecosystem: Environmental > Aquatic > Deep...
AGGTTTATACCCAAGCCTTCACCATCCGAAGCCCGTCTACGTATGCTGTAATTAAAGCTACCAAAAAGGCGGGAATCAAAATGAATGAACCCATCACTGAACGTACGCCGCAAGGCATCGCGGCTGAGATTAATAGGATCAAACAACAGACTTGTAAAATCATGCTTACCAATGCCATTGAGGTCGGCAAGCGCCTGAAGAAGGCCAAGGCCTTGCTCCCGCATGGAGAATGGGGAAAATATCGGTGAGCTATTCCCAGCGCACAGCCAACAGGCTGATGCAGCTCTTTGAAGAATAGGGAGATAAACTGTTCGCTTCCACCGATGACGGCGGCAGATCAAATTCGTCAGCGTTGACGAATTTGACCTACTACCAGGCCCTTCTCCTTCTGGGGATTCCGGAAGATGATCGGGAGAAATTTATCCTGCAGCATGATGTAGAAGATATGACCACCCGGGAGCTGGATCAGGCTCTCAAAGAACGGAATCAAACCGCTCCGGAGAAAGAGCAGGCTCAAGTCACGCCCATGCCAAATAATCCTCAGGATATCAAACTAGACTATCTAACCGTCAAAGTGTATTTGGGCTTTTTTGCTAGGCTAGATGGAGTACGGGTTATTGAAGATACCTCCTTTAAGGGAATGCTAGAACTTTACTATACTAATGATTCTTCAAAACTGTTGCTAAACAATGAACAAGACGATTATTTACACGATATTTATAAAGACTTAACATCTAAGGTTAGCGAGTAAAAAACATTGCCAAAAAACGGAGACGGCTTAACTGTTTCCTTTTTCTTATGCCGACAATACAAAAAGAAAAAGTGGAACCGGCATAACTCTAGCCGATCAGGCTTACGAGTGTGACAAACCTCATATAGACGGCCTGTCCAAGAAACGAATACGTATTCGTTTCTTGGACAGGCCTGGTCGGCGGGATTAGGTTTCTTTGATTTTAAATTATCTTGCGACGTAATGGTCTGTCGTCAAATCTTTGGCTAGTTTAACAATAGAATCGGATAATTCAGATAATTCGTTGACAGAAGGAGTAATTTCTGTCAGAGCTATTGCTTGATGATCCGACACTATAGCCATTTCCTTAACTGCAGCATTGATCTGTTCTACTGCAATTTGAATCTTATCTAGTGTATTTTTAATATTTTTAGTTGAATCAGAGCTGGTTTGAGCAAGTTTGCGAACTTCATCAGCGACTACTGAAAACCCTCGACCATGTACGCCTACTCGAGCAGCCTCGATCGCTGCGTTTAGGCCAAGTAAATTGGTCTGGGCAGCGATTTTACGAATAACTCCAATAATGGTATCTGTTTCATCGACTTGAGATTTAGTATCCTGTGAGATAATCCCTAGTTGTTGACCCGTCGCTGACAGTTCCTCTGCTACGGCTGCTATTTGTTGAACATTAATTTCAACAGTTTTAATGATCTTATTCAGGGAGTTGGCTATTTCATAGAGTCTCTCTCTTCCGTCCACTGACTGTTGGATGGCAATTGCACCGACAACATGGTCATTTTCAAAAATCGGTATAGCTACTGCAATATAGGGTACACCAAAGCCTTCTTTTCCGACTTCTTTAACGACTCGTTTTCGTTGTTGGATTGCGTCATAGGACACCCATCCGGGACCCGGTATCTCTCCAACGTAAGATGCTTTATCCCATTTGAACGTTTTAGGAACCCTATCCCATATAACCTTTTCCGTATCACAGATAAACAACCCAATATCGTCAATCACAAATTGATCAATAAAGGGTGCTACTGCCAAAAAGTGCTGGAGAGTTTTACAATACATTTCATCATTCAACAATAGTTACCTCCCCTACTTTAGAAATCAAAGCATTAATGCTACTTACAAATTTCGATGGAGGACAAACTTATATATAATACAATTATCCAGCATAATTATATTATAGTAACGCTCTTATGTGATATTGCAGATACTTATACCGGGTATAAATACGCGTGTAATAAGAAGGCCTTTTATGTCTATAATCGCTGATTTTCCAAATCAACTCTGAATAATGTTTATATAAGGATAAAATTTCTTATTAACGGATAAAAAGGATATAATGGTATGTGAGCTTAGTATTAAGAACTAAAGAAGTAAACGTCATACATTTATAGATAGGATGGATTATCAATGAAAACAACCTTCAATCAGCTTGGACTGGATGAATCTTTGGTTAAGGCCCTTAAACTACAAGAAATTGTTGAACCGACTGCAATCCAAGAACAAACAATTCCCTTAATTTTGGCTGCTAGAGACGTATTAGGTCAATCAGAAACAGGAACCGGTAAAACCTTGGCCTTTCTTCTGCCGATTTTTCAGAAAATCGATACTCTAAAGAAAGAAACTCAAGCGATGATTCTCACGCCGACCCATGAGTTAGCTATTCAAATTCAGCGTGAAATAGAAACATTAGCCAAAAACTCTGGTTTAGCTGTCACGTCAACGGCTATCATCGGAAACGTCAATATTGCGCGTCAAATCGAAAAGCTTAAACAGAAACAACACATTATTGTGGGTTCCAGTGGCAGAATCCTGGAGTTAATTCAAAAGAAAAAGATTGTTGCTCAAACCGTGAAGACGATAGTACTTGATGAGGCTGATCGCTTACTGGATGAAAATAATTCCTCGATTGTCAAGTCGGTGATTAAGACAACCTTAAGTCGAACTCAACTTATATTATTTTCGGCGACCTTACCTCCAACGACTTATCAACGGGCTTCAGAATTATTAAAGACTCCCGAGATCATTCGTGTTACAGATAAAATTATGATTGCTCCCACTGTTGAACATATGTACTTTTTAGGGGAACAGAGAGATAAAATCGAAATTCTGAGGAAGCTGATTCGGAGCATTATTCCTACCCGGGCCTTGATTTTCATTAACAAAAGCGAAGAAATTGAAAAGATGGTGGAAAATCTCAAATTCCACGGTTTGGAAGCTGAGGGGATATACGGTGGAGCTAATAAAGCTGAGCGAAAAAAAGCTATGGATGATTTTAGAAGCGGTAAAAGCAGTTTACTAGTAGCGTCAGATCTAGCTGCCAGAGGATTAGACATCAAAGGGATTACGCATATTTTTAACCTTGATCTGCCTGAGGATCCTCAACTTTATCTGCATCGGGTCGGTAGAACTGGTAGGGCGGGTAAAAGCGGGATTGCAATTTCCATTGTCAACCTTAAAGAAGTATCCTATTTGAAAAGACTAGAAAGCACGTTCGAAATTAAAATTAATCCTAAGGAGATGCTCCAAGGGAAAATTGTCGATCCCAAAAAAGGATTGCTCAAGAAAAGATAAAGAAAACAACTGAGTGAGTCGCCTTGTCGGATAATCTCACAGTTGAACTTTCATTCATAGGTAGTATAATTAGATTAAACTGAGGAAAATCCAAAGAAATGGGGTTTTCTTGTATGACTATGCATCAGACTGCCTGTTACCTTAGGACGGATAGATCCCAAGAGGTAAGGGTATTTAACAGTATTGTAGGCATGTTAGGAACTACGCTCAACGTCTATGCGTATATCGTGGACGGCATGCTCATCGATAGCGGTCCTCAAAGGATTAAAAGGGGAATTGTGAATTTTTGTCTGCAAAACCGACCTAATAAAATAGTTCATACACATTTTCACGAAGACCATACGGGCAATACGGCATATTTAGTAAAAAAACTCCAAGTTCCTGCGTTCATCCATCCTGAATCAGTAGGTATTTGCCGTAATAAAGGAGATATACCCATCTATCGTCTAGCTTTTTGGGGGCATAGGTTGGGCTTCGAAGCAGAGCCTTTGCCAGAGTTTATCGAAAATGAGCATTCTCGATTTGAAGTGATCCATACTCCTGGACATACTACAGATCATGTCGTTTTCTTGGATAGGGAGAAGGGTAGGTTGTTTAGCGGAGATCTTTTTCTCCACCATAAGACGCGGGTTGTACGACGTAATGAAAACATACCCCTCCTCATGCAATCCTTACGCAAGCTATTGAAGGAGAGTTTTGACACAGTTTATTGTGCTCACGGGGGGGAGATTGAACACGGGTATCGTTTAGTTGAGCAAAAACTAGGGTACCTTGAAGAATTGCAGGATCAAATCCTAAACCTTCATCAAAAGGGACTAGAGATCAAAGCAATTGTCAAGGAGATTTTTCCTCGAACTCCGATTATTTCCTATTTTAGTCTTGGTGAATTTTCTTCTTTTAATTTGGTTCGTTCGCTGATCGAAGATAAAGTGCAAGATGGACGTTAAGGTATTGATAAGGAAATTGTTAGGAGACCCTATTTCAAGATGTGGAGGAAATTTGAGATTATGCAGACATCTCCCTTGGATTTAGCTCAAGAGCTTGAAGAAGAAGGCTATTTAATAGATCAAGATGCAGCGACCACATTATTTCTTGCGTTAGCTTTAGAAAAACCTTGTCTTATTGAAGGACCTGCTGGTGTCGGAAAGACACAGCTGGCTTTGGCATTAGCACGTGCCAAGAAACGAAAATTGATTCGTTTACAATGTTATGAAGGGCTTGATATAAGTAAGGCGTTGTATGATTGGAATTATGCAAAACAGCTCTTACGCTTACAGCTTGCCAAGACTGAAAATTGGAATGACATAAAAGTCGATCTATTTTCCGAAGAGTTTTTACTCTCGCGTCCACTTCTAGAGGCCATCCTGTCTCCGGAACCTGTGTTATTATTGATTGACGAACTTGATAAAAGTGATGAGGAGTTCGAGAGTTTTCTCTTAGAACTACTGGCAGAAAGACAGGTTTCGATTCCTGAACTGGGAACAATCACATCTAAAACCATACCTATTGTAATCTTAACCAGTAATAACTATCGAGACTTTAGTGATGCTTTAAGACGACGTTGTATACATATCTATCTGACTTATCCAAGCTTAGAACGAGAAATTTCAATTCTCAGCTCCCATGCGCCTGACTTGTCGGATCAATTACTTAATGATGTTTGTGAGTTTGTTGCCAAGGTAAGGAAGTTACCCTTACAAAAGCTTCCCAGTGTTTCAGAAACCATCGATTTTGCTCGAGCCTTGAATGCACTTCAAAAAGAGGAATTGAGCTATGGCGCCTTAATGGGGACACTTAGTGTATTGCTTAAATATCCCAAAGACATTGCCAAGTTGGAAGAACGTCTCAAAAAGTGGGAGACTGAGGCGTCCCGGCACCTATAGTAATTAGGGTAATTGAACTGACAGAATGGAATTGCTACACTCGAATTACGTACCTCGTGCCTCGAACCTCGAGTAGGGGATGGAAACTATGGATGGCTGGGTTTTGCTTAGATTAGTTCACGCTCTGAGGCAAGTTTCTTTAACTATTTCCTCACAAGACATTCTTGACGCCCAGACTTGCCTGGTTCAATATCCTGATTTACCTCGCAAACAGATTTTCAAAGCACTGCTTATTCATCGTCCTCAAGATGCTGCTATCTTTGAAACGGTCTGGAGAATTGTAATAGAAAATACGGAATCCTGCGAACGAGAGTATTCGCTGGATGAACCCCTTAAAAAAGACAGGGAAGAAGCGCGAGATAATCAGGGAATAGGAGGACAAGGAGTCGGACGGGGGTCTGGAGGAATCAGTCTTACTGCCCAAGGAAATATACTGGATCTTTCACACATCTCTAATCTTATTTCAGTTTCGCGAATCGAGGAGTTAGCCGGCAGTGGGTTAGAATTTGAAGAGGTTGTTAAAGCAATTTTAGCTGATATTGACTATTACACTTGGATCAATTCCTTTGATTTAGCTTATCAGCGGGGTGCTCTTTCTGAGGAGGAATGGTATTCCCATCAGAACACTCGGGCCACTATCCTGCGTGAAATTCGGCAGCGGTTATTAATGCTCCAAGTTACGCTTGATAACAGTTGGGAACCCCTTGTCCGGCAGCACTGGTTCTTCAAACCGTTAAGTTCGTTATCTGAAGAAGAGAGAGAACTTGTGAAGTCAAGTATTCGAAAATGGGCTCGAAATTTAGCCATCCGACCAGGCTATCGTTGGAAATCTCATCACAAAGGGACGCTGGATATCGCCAGAATCATTCAGCAAAGTGTTCAGCGGGATGGTTTACTTTTCCATTTGTGCTACCGCCACAAAATCCCCCGTGCCCCTGAATTGGTGGTGCTTTGCGATGTCTCGAATTCTATGGCCTCCTTTGTGGAATTTTTGATTTACCTTGTAACCTGTCTAAGAGCTCGTTTTCGTAAGATACGGGTATTCTTTTTTATCGATTCGGTCTGGAATGTTACTGATTTTGTTTGGGATGATGATCTCAGCGGAGTAAAACAAGAGATAAGAAGCTGGGGTCATAAGGTAAGTTCAGGGTTTTCGGATTATGGAGAGGTATTTAAGGAACTCGCTGAACACATACTTAGAGAAGTGTCATCTCAAGCAATTGTCATCATTCTGGGAGATGGAAAAAACAATTATCGTCCTGCTCAACCGGAGTACATTGCCCAGATCTCAGGAAAAGTACGTAAAGTGATTTGGTTAAATCCGCTAGAGGGACAGGCGTGGTCTGAGCCGGATAATGCCATGAAAGACTATCAAAAGTATTGCTCGAAAGTCTATCGATGTCGTTCCGCGAGGGATTTGCATAGAATTGTAAAGGATGTTTTTTAGAGGAGGCTATACTCATTTCTATTTTCTTTACGATCATCTTCATAATTATCCTGCTTCAGCTTGTCTTCTTAGGCTCCGTAATTTTCTTAGAAAACAGGGACCCGACAAAAACAATCATCTGGCTTTTGATTCTGGGAGCCTTACCGATTTTAGGCGCTTTACTTTATATCCTCTTTGGTCGGGTTGTACGGAAACGCCGACTGTCCCGCCATAAGCAAGTGAGACAGGAGCAAACCGAGGAACTTCTGATGGATAGACAAGTCAGACCGAGCGCTGAAGATGTCGACCAAGCGGGAGACAGCCCCATGAACAAGAAGCTGGCCCGACTCTTGCTTAATGATGCCAATGCGCCCCTAACCCTCAATAATCGTTCCGAAGTGCTCACCAACGGCAAGAAGACATTTAGGGCACTATTCTCGGCAATAGAAGAAGCTAGGTATCACATTCACTTGGAATATTATATTTTTCATAATGATGCGATTGGTAGGGATATCCTTAACCTTTTGATGCGTAAAGCATCTGAGGGGGTTAAGGTACGTGTTCTAGTGGATGGATTGGGAAATCGGTCCTTAGAGAAACGGTTTGGAGAGTTGAGGAAAGCAGGGGTTGAGACTGCGGGGTTCTATCCTGTCCGCTTTCCGTTCTTATCAAAAAGGCTTAACCTGCGCAATCATCGTAAAATCGTTGTGGTCGATGGTCGGCTAGGCTTTCTCGGAGGATTAAATGTCGGGGATGAATATTTATCACGTAATAAGAAAATCGGATTTTGGCGAGATACTTTCCTTAAGCTGGAAGGAGATTCGGTTAATTTTCTGCAAACGGTTTTTTTGAATGATTGGAATGTCGTGACTCATGAGGATATTAATGGCCCGCGGTACTATCCGCAACCCTTGCAGTTGGGAAGTCAACTCACGCAAATTGCGGCTACTGGTCCCGATTCGGATTGGGGATCTATGTTACAAATCTTCTTTGTGGCCTTGACGAGTGCGGAAAAGACAATTTATATCGAAACTCCTTATTTTATTCCGGATGAAGGGTCAGTTATGGCCCTTAAAACTGCTGCCCTCAGTGGTTTAGACGTCAGAATTATTCTCCAGGGAGTCCCGGATCACAAGCTCACCTATTGGGCCTCGCATTCCTATATTGAAGAATTATTAGAATCAGGCGTGAGAATTTATCGTTATACTAAGGGGGTTCTCCATGCCAAAGTACTGATTCTCGATAGCGAAATCGGAGTGGTAGGGTCGACTAATTTTGATATCCGCAGTTTTAGTTTGAATTTTGAAATTAGTGCCTTCATTTATGAATGCGCTTTTGCCCATCGTCTGGAACAAGACTTTCATCAGGACCTTGCCGACAGCAAAGAACTTGTGTTGGAAGAGTACAAATTGCGTCCCTTGTCCGACCGTATTAAAGAATCAAGTGCACGTTTGTTTTCACCGCTCTTATAGCGAGCGGATCAATCCTCAAAAAAGATGCCCGTTTTGTTCTTAAGAAAGAGAACATAGCTCTTAAAGCTGAATAGATAACAAGCGAAGCCGAAGTTCAATGAACTCCGGCTTTGCCTGTACTTTCATTATATAGTCAGACTCCCATGCCGCTAAGCGGCACCACTGAATGTAAACCTCGATCATTTGACTTGATTTTATTACACTTTATTATTTAACTTTATGGAGCTCCCAAGCAAGTAATGCTGCACCCAAAGCGGCAGTAATGACCGGTTCCCGGGATACAAGCAGGGGATAACCTAGCTGCTTGGCCAGGGCATGAACAACACCTTGGTTATGGGCTACTCCTCCAGTGAATACAATATCGGGCTCCAATCCGGTTCGTCGAGTCATTGAAGCTACTCGGCTGGCTACAGAATCGCAGACACCAGCGAGAATGTCCGATTTAGGTGCTCCTGCAGAAACCTGGGAAATAACTTCAGATTCGGCAAAGACCGTGCAAAAGGAGGAGATTTGGGTTGGGTTTTTTGAGGAAGAGACTATTTCTCCAATTTCCTGCCATTCTACTTCGAGGGCTGAGGCCATGACTTCTAAAAATCGACCCGTGCCGGCTGCACATTTATCATTCATGGCAAAGTCTGCAACCTTACCATTAGAGAGTAATTTTATGACTTTGCTATCTTGGCCGCCTATGTCGATAACGGTGCGCGCACTAGGAAATAGATGGTGGATCCCTTTGGCTTGACAAGTAATTTCTGATACTTCTCGATCTGCGGGAAAGGTAACCCGCCCATAACCCGTTGCGACTGTGGCTATGACTGATTGTTCATTCAAATCAGATTCACAAAGAAGTTGTTCTTTGAGACGGGTGGCTACGTCTCGCCCACTATAGCCGGCTCTGGTTTTGGCCTGTCCGATAATTTCCTGATGACTATTAAGGAGGACTACTTTAACGGTTAATGAGCCAATATCTACGCCTACAAAATACTGCTGCATAATATTCCTCCTAATTCACTGCGTAAGTTCGAGATGTGAAGTTCCAAGCACAAAGCATAAAGCATAAAGTTTGATGCCTGGCCGAGAATCTCGGACCATTTTTTTGTACTAGTCTAATTTCCAGGTGAATACTAAGTGCCACTAAGGCGACGGCCTGCGGCTCATGTAAGCTCATCAAAGGTTTCCAGGAAAGCCTGAACTCGATTGCGGACAGGCTCTTCAGCATATGCTCTTGGGTCGGCCATGTCTGCTTCGATCATTAGCCCGGGAACTCCAGTTTCACGCATCACTTTTCTACGGATCACTTCTTGAACCAATGAATAGGGTTTACAGGAACGATTGGAATGCATGACGAAACCATTTGCCTTGTAGTCCCTGATTAAGCTAATCAATTGATTGGCTCTGTACTCGGGGGAACGATTGAGAAAAACCTCAGTGTAGGTTGCCGCTAAGCTTTCCATGGGAGTACCCGGAGCGTGGTCGGTCGCCCATCCTCCACTATAGGTGTCCGTAACGAAACATGCCCCTTTTTCAGCAAATAGTTTGTAGAAGGTAAATAATTGAGGCCAAATTGCGATGTTGTCCCAGACTAAGCGAATGCGTTCATCGTTGATAGCACCCTGGGAGAGGTTGACTCGTTCCTTGACTTCTGCTTTCAGCTTGCGGTAATAGTCAATTCCTGCTTGTGATCCTCTCAGCACAACGATCGGTGCCATGTGGATAAAGAGATCGGGTGCATTAAGAGGAGAGGGACTGACTTGGCAGTACTGTCTAGTTTCTTTCCAGAGTGAGGTAATTTCGGCACTCAGGCGCATCTGCTTGGCAAGGCTTTTCTGATTTAATTTTCGACCCGTTATTTTTTCCAGTTCTAAAGCCATAGAGTTTAGTTGCTCCAAGACATAGTCTTTAGCCTGTGGTGTCAATTCTCCCGTCAGATACGGGGTATCAAGAACTAGTAATGGAACATTAAAATGACGTGCTAAAACTTCATACCACTTGAGTACGGTTCCACAGATGTTATTACAGGCTACCAAGAGGTCGGGCTTAGGCATCCCTCCCAAAGGGGCGAGGTCTGGTCTAAGAACTCCTCCAATATTTGAACGGGCGTAAGAACAGAGGTCTTGGGAATAACCCGCTGTTTCAGCGACTTCACATAAACTCACGGTTGCTTGGCGAGCACTGTAAATAGCTGCATATTGCTCTGGGTAAGCTGAGTGAATTTTAAAAGCGCGCAGGAGTTCGACAGGGGCACCACTAGTGACCCACGCCAAGGGGCGATGCAAGGGTTTGCCCCAGTAGCGATGGTAATTAGTTAAGGCATAGTATCGTCCCATGGTTTTTTGCAGAGCTTTAGTGCTAACCAGTGGACGATAATTTCGTTGTTTCACCATGATCAACCCTCCTTTCTCAATCCAGGGTCTTCAATGATGCTTTCTAAAAAGGCCTGGAGCCTTGTTCTTTCCTGTCCCCCCACATTAGCCCCTTCCAGTTCCAGCGTTAGAGTGCGAATCCCGCTATTGCGGAAATTCTCGGCCAAAGTTACGGCATCCCAAGCATGGGGGTCGCAGTATTTTCGAATAATGATAATCGCACCTTGGGCTTGCCGTTGCTTAGCAAGTTCAGTTAGATAGGCGATTCGTTCATTTAGACTGCGGTGTTTACACGGACAGGGGGGCATTTCAGAGTAACGCTTTACTATATCGGCAAGCGGGTTATCGGATTCGGTTAGGGTGTGGCCAGAATAATGGCGATAACCAGTACAGGTATCATCCGCAACGACTCTCCCTCCCAAATCTTCAATCATTGTGAAAAGGCTATCATTTTCTAACACTGCGCTGCTAATCAGGACTTTCGCCCGCTGGTGAGGTACTGCAGCCATTTCTTTTAAGGTTGGGAGGCATAGCTCAAGGGCTTTAGCGTAATCTGAACGCGGCATAAGCTGTCCTGCTCTGAGTATAGAAAACACTAGGGGGGAAGGGAGGCCGGGCCTAAGGGCATCAAGTTCAGTCACTAATTTACGGGTCTGAGCACATAACCTCAAGGCGTCCTGAATGGCTTGCTGATTGATCTCTTGCTGAGTTATGTTCGTTAGTTCTTTTAAGAGAGTATTCAATTCAGCAAGATAGTATCGAGGGGCGCCTTGGGCCGTTAACATGACTGGTGGGACAAGATCGACAGTCTTGCTGCGACCGCTGGCGGCCCAGATTCCACTTAGGCACTGCATTGTGTCACAGGTATGGGTAAACCCGATTCCGACAAGGTCTTGCCATTTCTCTCGGATTTCCATGTCGAGTGTTCCTCTTGCCAAAGAACAGCTATAAGCTGGGAGTTCAGCAGGAGTTGAGTTTTCGGAATCAGGAAACAGGCGCAGAGGGTCTAGACCAGCCGCTAAGATAAGTTCTTCTGGAAAATAGGAGCAAAAATAACCGAAGAATTTTCGTTCCGGATAACGTTGGAAACGAACCGCACCTTTAAGCGTAGATTCTTCCAGGAGTAGTTCAAGTAAATCGTTGGTATCAGAGTTCGTATTGATTACAGACATTAAGGGACTCCTCTCCTTAGCCTTTTAGGGATTGACCAGGAACGTATTCGGACTGTTGCGGAGTATCGGTGTGAGGTGGACTGGCTGAACTGATTTGGTCTTCCTCACGCAGGGAGCGTTTTAAGATTTTACCAATAGCTGTCATAGGAAGTTCGGCGCGGATCTCAACTTGTTGGGGTACTTTATAGGGTAGGAGATGCTCTCGACAAAAGGTAATTATGGCTTGTTCTTCGACTGTTTCTGCTTCTCTTAAGGTGATAAACGCCTTAACTTTTTCCCCCTTGTAACCATCTGGTATTCCAATAACACAGGCCTCTTTTACAGCCGGGTGTTGATAGAGGATATCTTCAACTTCACGCGGATATACATTGAAACCCCCGGTAATAATCATATCCTTTTTACGGTCTACAATATAGAAATAACCGTCTTCGTCCATGTAGCCCAGATCTCCGGTGTAGAGCCAACCATTTCTTATGGCATAAGCTGTTTCTTCGGGGCGGTTGTAGTACCCAAGCATAATTTCGGGACCCGTCAGAACAATTTCTCCAAATTCTTGGGGTGGAAGGTCGATCTCTCCGGTTTCAATATCTCTAATCGCCATCCTGACATCCGAAAAAGGCATACCAATACTGCCGGTTTTGTTGATGCCCCGATAGGGATTTGCACAGAGCGCAGTAACTGCTTCTGTAAGGCCATAACCTTCCATGAGTTTGCTGTCGGTTAGTTCTTCAAACTGCCGCTTAACTTCTGGAGCTAATGGAGCCGCGCCAACAAAACAACCGCGCAGAGAAGAGAGATTAAAGCGTGACAAACGTGGGTGGTTAATGATGCCAATATACATCGTGGGCACTCCTGCGAAGAGGGTCGCTTGATAGCGGTGTATTCCTTTGAGAATGTCATCCACATTAAAGCGTGGAATAAGAACGCAGGAAGCACCAGAAATCAAGGGTGCATTCATACAGACTGACATGCCGAAGCCATGAAAGATTGGCAGGACGGCAAGTAAACGATCATTTTCGCTCATTTGTACCCAAGCGGCTCCTTGGGTAGCATTGGCGACTAGGGCAGAGTGAGAAAGCATGACCCCTTTAGGTTTGCCAGTTGTCCCTCCAGTATAGATCAGTAAGGCTTCATCTCGGAAAAGGTCAAATTCCCTTGTTACATAAGGTTTTGGTTCGCGATCCAATAAGGTTTTTAACCAAATGCGGCTTGGTAAGCGAGACTTAGCTTCAGGCGATAACTTGCGTGTAAATGGGTAAAGGGACTTAATGGGATAAGGCATGAATTCATTAAGAGAGGTGTAAAAAGTATGTTCGAGAAGATGTTGTTCGCCCGAGTTATGGCAAGCTTCCCGGACGTTTTCCAACCTACCAGCTAAGAGATCGAGACAAATAGCAGAACGGATCTTGCCATCTCGAAAAATATGTAGGAGTTCTGGCTCAGTGCTCAGAGGATTGACCGGAACGACTACGGCCCCAATACTTAAGATGGCATAATAACTAATGACATATTGGGGACAGTTTGGCAACAAAAGGGCAATCCGGTCTCCTTGATTAATTCCAATTTCCTTCAGTGCAGAAGCTAAGCGGTTGACATAGCGTCCTAATTGCTCGTAACGAATCACCTTCCCGAAAAAAATTAAGGCGTTTGCCTTGGGATGTTTCTCAACACTCCGGCGGAATAATTCATCCAGAGTGACCTCAGGATACTGGAGTGTGATGGGTACCTCAGGATCATAGTGTGTTGTCCAGGGAACATGTGTTTCGGTGGTCGCGGCTTTGTCCATTTACTTGCCCTCCTTATTAATTAGTGCGAGTAACGTTTAGTTAGCCTGCGTCAAAATTGAACCCTTTTTATAGTATTATAGTAAAAATATTGGCTATAGTATAGCGTTTAATTATAATATTCAGTCAATTGTGCTGCCAAGTCCATAGTTCTTTAGTAAAATGGCCCTATAGTCATATTCCAGTTCAGGAATATGATGAACACAAGGATCTGCGTTTATAGTTTTGATTACAAAAAAAGAATATTTATAAGGAGGAAATTTATAATTTCTGGAGAATACTAGAATAGGTAAAAAAATCGAAATGGAGGCATGGTTAATGACAAACCTTAGAGAGCTTTATGTTTGTAGTATTTGTGGCAATGTTGTTGAAGTTGTTCATACGGGGGCAACTGCTTTGGTCTGCTGTAATAAACCGATGGATAAACTTGAAGCAGGGACTAAAGATGCTAGTCTAGAAAAACATGTTCCTGTTATTGAGATAGTCAGCGAAGGAATTAAAGTTAAGGTCGGTAGTGTAGCACATCCAATGGAAGAGAAACATTTTATTCGCTTTATCGAAGTCCTAACTAAGGATCAGGTACTCAGAGCTGAACTCGCACCCAACCAGGCGCCTGAAGCTATTTTTAAACTCGCTAAATCTGATGATGTCGTAGAGGTTAGAGAATATTGCAATATACATGGGCTCTGGAAAGCAGATCTATAAATTGTGTCGTGGTAAAGAAAACTTGGCTGGCGCCCGAAGACACTGTCTTCGCACGTATTAGTCATTCTGTCAGCCGCAGGCGAAGGCGGCAGCCTTAGTTGCACTTATGCTTAGAAAGTATATAACGTAAGTTTATACTTTCTGATTGTAAAATCAAAGGATAGGTAGGATTAAATTCTGCCTGTCCTTTATTCATGAGTGATTATTGTCTTGAAATTGGCTATAATTAGGAAATAGGAGTCAAACGGGGGGTAGAACATATGACATTAACGTTAGCAAATACGGTTATTGGTTTTATTGGTACAGGAGTTATGGGTAAAAGTATGGTTGGTCATCTCTTAAAGGCTGGTTATCAAGTGGTTGTTTATAACCGCACAAAAGCAAGTGCAGAAGAATTAATCCAGAGGGGAGCTATATGGCAAGATACCGTTGCCGATTTGGCGGCCCAGAGTAACGTGATCATCTCTATGGTAGGTTATCCTAAAGATGTTGAAGAAGTATATCTAGGAGTTAACGGCATAATTAATCATGCCAAAAGTGGAACTTATTTAGTGGATATGACCACCTCAGATCCTGAGTTAGCTAATAAAATTTATGAAGAGGCTAAAGCCAAGGGACTGTACGCATTAGATGCTCCTGTATCTGGTGGAGACATTGGTGCCAAAGAAGCACGTTTAGCGATTATGGTGGGCGGGGATGAAGAAGCCTATAATGCTATAGTACCTATTTTCAAAATTGTGGGCAAAAATATTATTCTGCAAGGAAAAGCCGGATCTGGGCAACATACCAAAATGTGTAATCAAATTACAATTGCTTCCAATATGATTGGGGTTTGTGAAGCGATGGCTTATGCTCAAAAGTCTGGTTTAGATCCAGAAATAGTTTTAAAAAGTATTGAATCGGGAGCTGCTGGGAGCTTTTCATTAACTAATCTGGCTCCACGAATGCTAGCAAACAATTTCGCGCCGGGTTTCTATGTTAAACATTTTATTAAGGATATGACGATTGCTCTAGAATCTGCTCGAAAAATGGGTTTGATCACCCCGGGTTTGGAACTGGCTAAGTCAATGTACGAACAATTAGCGGAACTAGGGGAAGAAGACAGTGGAACTCAAGTATTGTATAAAATGTATTTGCAAAGAGAAAAACTTTAGCATTTGAGACGAACCATGTTGAAGTGTCGGTCTTGACTCTTTCAAATGCCTTTCGCTGAATTATGTATACTCTATTCAGAATTACTATGGTCAGATAGCGGACATTTTGAAGAACACCACTAAATTCATTTAAACTACTGGACTTTGTAATAAATGTTGTCTTACCCATTTTGCGGTAGTTGAGGTGGAGATATAGGCTAACCATAGGTTATACACAATTCCAAACTAAATCCCGCTATATTAACTAGGACATGATCAAAGGGACAAGCTTAAATTTAGCAGTTTTCAAGAGATACGGAACGGACTTTTGATGGAATTAGCCATAGGATATGCTAATGATGGCATATTGACTTAATATGCCATCAGTGCTAATCTAATTTTAAGAAGATTGTCGGAATACTTTGTGCAAATAGTTACGTTTCGTAAAATATATAAAATTAATCTCGATTCGATACATTCTAAAGTTACTTTATTTTTTTGATTGAATATGTGAAAGAAATCATATTCGCTTATCAGTCCATTTCCTTACAATACTACGAAAGCAATTATCCTTCTATAAAAACAGTAGGAGGAATGCTATAAGGTTGGATCAAGGAAATCCTTGTACCAACTGCCTCGGCAAACACCGAGAGTTTATTGACATATAAGGGAGGTAGAAGGATGGCGCATAAGAGTATTTTAGTAGTCGGAGGGGGAGTCAGCGGACTTACAGCCGCTATTGAAGCTTCCGAAGCAGGAAGCGAGGTCTATCTGATCGAACAAAAATCCTACCTAGGTGGCAGAGTAGCCCAGATGAACCAGTATTTTCCTAAATTGTGCCCCCCGAACTGCGGGTTGGAGATTAACTTTAAACGGATTAAGCAAAATCCCCGAATCAAATTCTTTACTTTAGCTGAAATCGAAAAGATTGACGGTGTAGAAGGTGATTATACAGTAACCGTTAAATCAAATCCGCGTTATGTAAAACAGAGTTGTACGGCTTGTGGGAAGTGCTCGGAAGTATGTCCAGTTGAGAGAGCAAATGAGTTTAATTACGGATTGGATAAAACTAAGGCGATTTATAAAGCACATGAGTTTGCTTTCCCAATGAAGTATGTAATTGATGAAAAAGCTTGTCTGGGAGCGGAATGCGCAAAGTGTGTAACCGCCTGCCAATATGATGCCATTGAGTTGGACATGGCACCTAAAAGTTTTAATTTGAATGTAGGTGCAATTGTCTGGGCTACAGGCTGGGAGCCTTATGATGCCAAGAAAGTTGACTACTATGGTTATGGACAGCATCAAAATGTTATTACTAATGTAATTATGGAGAGATTAGCAGCCTCTAACGGCCCAACGGCTGGCAAAATTGTTCGCCCGTCGGACGGTAAAGAGGTTAAAACTGTTGCTTTTGTCCAGTGCGCTGGTTCCCGTGATGAAAATCATCTGCCCTATTGTTCTGGAGTTTGCTGTATGGCTTCACTCAAACAAGCCACCTACGTCAAAGCAATGAATCCAGATTCTAAGGTTTATATGTTTTATATAGATGTCAGGGCGATGGGTAAACATGAAGATTTTTATACCAAAGTGCAAGATGATATTACCATGATTAAAGGAAAAGTTGGCGAGATCTCGGAGGATCCGCTAAGCAAAGATTTAATCGTTCAAGTAGAGAATCAGTTGACCGGCGAAATTATGAAGGAAACCGTTGACATGGTTGTATTGGCGACAGGAATGGTACCAGCTACTTCGAATGTACCTGAGGCAATAGCCTGTGATGAGGATGGATTTATTCTTTCCAAACTTGGAATTTATGGCGCAGGATGTGTCAAGAAGCCGTTGGATGTTTCCTCATCGGTTAAAGATTCTACTTCTGCAGCGCTTAAAGCCATTCAATCTACGGTGAGGAGGTAGCCCAATGGATAAAAAAACAGGTGTTTATATCTGTACTGGCTGTAGTATCGGAGAATCTCTAAAAATAGAGAGCCTGTCCAAGGTTGCCACCAAGGAGGGCAAGGTTCCGGTATGTAAAACACACCCTTTTCTCTGTGGACCGGAAGGGGTTGCGCTAATCAAGAATGACATTGAGAGTGAGGGTGTTAATACACTTCTTATAGCTGCTTGCTCCCCACGTGTCAATTATGATGTTTTTGAATTTGACTCTTCCTGTATTATGGAGAGGGTAAACCTTAGAGAACAGGTCATCTGGAGCCAACCTGCCAACGATGAAGATACCCAGATGATGGCAGAGGATTATATAAGAATGGGTCTTGCTAAGGTGAAGCATATCGATCTGCCGGTACCTTACCAAGGCGAAAATATGGTCAAAACCCTCCTAGTAGTAGGCGGAGGCTTGACAGGTATGACAGCGGCGTTAGAAGCTGCCAAAGCAGGGTACAAAGCTGTTTTAGTTGAGAAAAGCCCAGTGCTTGGTGGATGGATGAATGGCTTATTTAAACAAGCTCCACGGAAGGCGCCTTTTACAACACCTGAAGCGGTTGATATCGCAGAGTTGGTTAATCAAGTTGAAGCCAACCCTGATGTTACAGTATACACTGGAGCTGAAATCTTAGAAATCGCTGGTGCACCTGGCATGTTCGATGCTTCCATTAACCAAAATGGTACTACTGTTAAGGAAAGAGTCGGTTCGGTTGTTCTTGCTACAGGTGCCGTGCCCTATGATCCTACTAAGTTAGACTATCTTGGTTATGGTAAATATGAAAACGTAATTACTAGTCAAAAAATGGAAGAATTAGCTTCCGAGGGTAAAATTGTACGCCCTGACGGCAAAGAAGTGCAGAGTATTGCCTTTATCCAATGCGCAGGATCTCGCGATCAGGAACACTTGCCTTACTGCTCTGCAACATGTTGTGTGGAGTCTTTGAAACAAGCGACTTACCTAAAGGAACAAAATCCGGAAGCCAATGTCTTCATTTTCTACAAAGACATGCGAGCATCAGGTCAGTATGAACGCCTGTATCAACAAGTGCAAAAAGATGGAGGTATTTTCGTCAGAGGAGATATCAATGGTATCACCGAAGATGGCGAGAAGAATCTGCTTATCGAAGCAACAGATGTTCTATCTGGAGAAACGATCACAACCGAAGGTGTAGACATGGTGGTTCTGGCAAACGGTATGGTGCCTACCACAGCTTTTGGAGAGGATATTGCGGCCAAGGCTGATACAGAAGAGGACTGTAAAGAGGATGATGGTCCTAAGCCAGAATTTATTCTCAGGTCGAATCTGCTTAATCTGGCCTATCGTCAAGGACCAGAGATGCCTACCTTAAAATACGGTTATGCAGATTCCCATTTTATCTGCTTCCCTTATGAAACCCGCCGGACAGGGATTTATGCTGCTGGTAGCGTTCGAGCTCCGATGGATGAGTTATCTACGATTGAAGATGCTACTGGAGCAGCGTTAAAGGCTATTCAATGTATGGAATCAAGCGCCCAAGGTGTGGCTGTACACCCTCGTGTAGGGGATATGTCTTTCCCGGATTTTGCAATGTCAAGATGCACCCAATGCAAACGCTGTACAGTAGAATGTCCTTTCGGTGCTATCAACGAAGATGAGAAATTCAATCCGTTGCCAAATCCTACGCGTTGTCGGCGTTGCGGAATCTGCATGGGCGCTTGTCCAGAACGGATTATCTCCTTTAAGAATTACTCAGTACCTATGATTGGTAACGTCCTCAAATCGATTGAAGTACCTGATGAGGATGAAGAAAAACCAAGAATTCTTATCTTTGCTTGTGAAAATGATGCTTACCCAGCCTTGGATATGGCAGGTATTAATCGGCTCAAATATAATGCTTGGGTTCGCGTTATCCCACTAAGATGCTTAGGCTCCTTGAGCTTAGTTTGGATTGCCGATTCGATGTCACAGGGAATTGATGGAATTTTCCTTCTAGGCTGCAAGCATGGCGATGATTATCAGTGCCACTTCATTAAAGGAAGTGAGTTAGCCGAAATCAGGTTATCAAAAGTGTCGGAAACCTTAAACAGACTGGATCTCGACTCTGCCCGAGTGCGAATGGATCAAGTCTCTATAACGGATTACGACAAATTACCTGCTATGTTAGATGACTTTGCCGAGAAACTAAATGAACTGGGCCCCAACCCCTATAAAGGATTCTAAGTAGGGGTCACATCCCCCCATTAGATAGCAAAGGAGCAGCATTATGGATGAAATAAAAGAAATATCTCTGGAGATGAGAGAGTATATTATTTCTTCAGGAGCCGAAACGCTTAACTGGTGTATGCAGTGCGGTCTCTGCACCAATCTATGTCCTTACCGACAGGTTCCTGGCGAGCTTAGCGAAGCATTTAACATTCGTAAAATGCAACGTCAAGGCCAGCTAGGTTTAGAAGGTTTCGATGATGAAGAAGTTCTTTTTGCCTGTGTTACCTGTGGCATGTGTCAGTCAAACTGTCCGCGGAGCGTTGAAATCATCAAAAACGTGCGTTCCATGCGTAATACCATAGTTGGAGCTGGCATCTTGCCTGGGCATTTACGGCCTGTTGCAGGAAGTCTTCACGCTAATGGTAACCCATGGACTGGACCGCAAGAAAAGAGAGCGGACTGGCTGGAAGGCTTGAATGTCCCAGCCTATACAGAAGACATGGAATATCTGCTCTATGTTTGCTGTACTTCGTGTTATGACACACGCAGTCAAAAGATTGCCAAGAGCGTCGTCAAACTCTTGCAACAAGCTGGAGTAAGTTTTGGAGTGCTAACGGCTGAAGAGAATTGCTGTGGTGAGACCATCCGTAAAATCGGGGATGAGGATCTCTTCACTAAACTGGCCGAATCAAATATTAAGCTGTTCAACGGAAAAGGCGTCAAGAAAATCATTACAACCTCTCCTCATTGCCTGTATGCTTTCAAAACGGACTACCCCGAACTGGGCGGAGAGTATGAAGTTATGCATTATTCGGAACTTCTGAGTAATCTTTTGAAAGACGGCAAACTTTCTTTACCTGGAGAACAAGCTAAAAAGATCACATTCCATGATCCTTGTTACTTAGGACGACACAATTTGGTCTATGATGCTCCAAGAGAACTTCTCCAAGCAGTTCCTGGTGTAGAATTTGTCGAGTTGGATCGAGCTAAGAATAAGAGCCTTTGCTGTTCAGGTGGAGGCGGACGGATTTGGGCAGAAGTACCCTTTGGGGAGCGCTTCGGCGAATTACGAATCAATGACGCCGTGAAACAAAATGCGGATGTTATAGTCACAGCATGCCCTTACTGCATTACGATGCTTGATGACGCTTGTGCTGGCTTAGAAAAAGGTGATGTATTAAAAGTCATGGAAATGTCCGAATTCCTTTGTGAATCAATTAAGTAATAGAGATAAGACCATATATACTGCCTCGTTAATAGGTAGTGAATAAGTATCGGATGTTCAGCTAACCTCATGCTACAAGTGATAGGGATAATTATGGCTTATAGATCTGGGGTTAGCTAACTGATAACTGATATGGTGAAAAAAGGGTCAAGATTTAGTGAAAGGGGGGATGCCAGAAACAATGTTTATGCAGTGTATCGTCCAGCAAATTATTGTTGGTAGTGAGCAGGATAAACACCAGTTTCTGTAGTAGACTCGCAATCATTATTAAATTAATTGAAGGAGGATAAGACGATGTCGAAACTAGTACCACCGCATGGTGGAAAGTTAACACCGGTATTACTCCCTGAGTCACAAAGAGCAGATGCTTTAGCAAAAGCTAAAACATTGCCTGTGATTCGCATGACTTCCAGAGAAACTTCTGACCTATTAATGATTGGGATGGGTGCATTCAGCCCATTGACAGGGTTCATGGACAAAGCTAATTATGAGAGTGTTGTAGAAACAAAACACTTGACCAATGGTTTAGCATGGCCTCTCCCGATTACATTATCCGTTACTCCTGAACAAGCTGAAACCCTTAAAATTGGCATGGAAGTAGCTTTAGTGGATGATGAAACTGATACTTATTGCGGTATCTTAACGGTTAATGATAAATATGAGTATGACAAAGTCAAAGAGTGCAAGGCTGTTTTCTTCACAGATGATGCTGCCCATGACGGTGTTGTCAAAGTTATGGCTCAAGGAAGTATCAATGTTGGTGGTGAATTAGTCACATTTAGCCAACTAGGCTACGCATCTAAATACGGCGATTACTACGCAACCCCTGCTCAAACAAGAGCGATCTTCGATGAAAAGGGTTGGGCCACCGTTGCAGCTTTCCAAACACGGAATCCGTTGCATCGTTCACATGAATTCTTATGCAAGATGGGAAATGAAATCTGTGATGGACTATTCATTCACCCAATCGTAGGAAAACTCAAAGAGGGCGATATTCCGGCTGAAACACGTCTGGAGTGCTATGAAGTTCTCTTGAAGAATTATTTCAATGAGAAAAATGCCGTGATGAAAGTTTATCCGATGGAAATGCGTTATGCAGGACCTAGCGAAGCTATTCTTCACTCCATTTTCCGCCAAAACTTTGGTTGCAGCCACATTCTAGTGGGTCGTGACCACGCAGGTGTAGGCGACTATTATTCCGCATATCAAGCCCAAGAGATATTTGACCTCTTCAAACCAGGCGAACTTCTCTGCCAACCTATTAAAGTGACAGCAGCTATGCATTGCTCTAAATGCGATGGTATGACTACTGAAAAAACTTGCCCACACGGTAAAGAAGATCATCTGAAAATTAGTGGCACAAAGTTGAGAGCAATGCTTGCAGCTGGTGAGCTTCCACCAGGCGAATTTAGTCGTCCAGAGGTCTTAAAAATTCTGCTCAAGTATTACGCTTCAAAGTAAGCTAACTGTTGGTTGAAAATTTCACAAGAGAATTATTTCTCTTGTGAAATTTCAAAAAAATATATGAATGATGGAGGTAAAACGAATGCCAAGTTTTGTAATTGCAGAAAAATGTGACGGATGTAAAGGGCAAGACAAAACAGCTTGCATGTATGCATGCCCAAATGACCTGATGATGTTAGACAAAGAAGCAATGAAGGCTACAAACCTTGATCCTAGCCAATGCTGGGAGTGCTTATGCTGTGTTAAGGCTTGCCCTCAACAAGCAATGGATGTTCGCGGCTATGCTGACTTTGTACCACTAGGAGCATCGGTTACTCCTCTCCGTGGTTCCGACAGCATCATGTGGACTGTTAAATTCCGTAACGGCATGACTAAACGCTTTAAATTCCCAATTCGTACTACCGAAGAAGGTTCCGCAGTTCCCGATGCTGGTTATGAAATCACCACTGACATTAATAGTCATGAGCTGTATACAGAACCTGCTTCAATGCATATGCCAGTATGGACCTACAAGAAGTAAGCTCTTGAAATAAGGGAATAAATAGGGAGGTTAAAATCAATGCCAATGAACTTTGAAACAGTAGAAGTAACTACCGACCTTCTCATTATTGGAGGCGGAATGGGATCCTGTGGCGCAGCTGTCGAAGCTGCTTACTGGGGCAAAAAACACGGACTTAAAGTAACCTTAGTTGATAAAGCATCAATGCCACGTTCCGGTGCTGTCGGAATGGGATTGTCCGCTATTAACCTATATGTAGGACTTGCCAAAGGAAAAAACACTGTAGAAGATTATGTTAAATACGTAAAAACTGACATGATGGGGATTGCTCGCGATGACTTAGTCGCTAACATTGCACGTCACGTCGATAGCTCCGTCCATATGTTTGAAAAATGGGGCCTTCCTTTATGGAAAGATGAAGATGGCGGATATGTTCACGAGGGTCGTTGGCAACTAATGATCAGTGGAGAATCCTATAAAGTTATCGTTGCTGAAGCAGCTAAGAATGCTTTAGGTGAGGAAAATATTTATGAGAGAGTATTCATCACTGAGCCACTCTTGAAGGATGGCAAATGCGTTGGAGCTGTCGGATTTAGCGTTCGTGAGAACAAAATCTATGTCTTCAAGGCAAAAGCTACACTTTGTGCAATGGGTGGTACGGTTGGTGTATTCAAACCTAAATCCACTGGTGAGGGCGCTGGTCGTTCTTGGTATCCTCCGTTCTCCACTGGTTCTTCCGCATACTTCACGATGAAGGCCGGAGCAGAAATGACCTGTCAAGAAGTTCGTTTTGTTCCAATTCGTTTTAAAGATGCTTATGGTCCAGTTGGAGCTTGGTTCTTACTCTTCAAATCCCGTGCCACCAATGCCTTGGGCGAAAACTACATGGAAACCCGTGTAAGTGAACTGGATAACTGGGGAAAATACGGCCAACAACGTCCAATTCCTGCTAACCTTCGTAACCACCTCGGCTTGCTTGACATCAAAGAAGGCAAAGGACCTCTCTACATGCGTACTGAGGAAGCTATCGCTAACTTAGCCAAAAAATATGAAGATGATGCTAAAGCCTTCAAGAAAAAGATGAAAGAGCTCGAGAATGAAGCATGGGAAGATTTCCTCGATATGACGATTGCTCAAGCTTTACTCTGGGCCGCTACCAACGTCGAGCCAGAAGTTAGATCTTCTGAAATCGCAGCTACCGAGCCATACTTCATCAGTTCTCACTCCGGTTCTTCCGGTGCCTGGGTATGTGGACCAGAAGACCTTTCCGGTGGAACAGACTATTTCTGGGGTTATGCTCAAATGACCACAGTACCTGCACTCTTTGCTGCTGGTGACGCTACCGGAGCTTGCCCTCACAAGTTCTCCTCAGGAACCCATGCTGAAGGTCGTATCGCAGCTAAATCTGCCTGCAAATATATCTTAGAGAACAACACATTGACTGAAGCTGATCCTGCGGTTATCGAAGCTGTAAAAGCTGAGATCGTCAAGCCTCTCGAAATCTTCGAAGCACACAAAGGCTTCAGCACAGATCCTGAAGTTAACCCCAACTATATTATGCCTAGACAATTCATGTATCGTTTACAAAAGCTCATGGACGAGTATGTTGGTGGAGCTAACGTATTCTTCAACATGAACTCAGCTTCCTTGACTCGTGCAGCAGAACTGTTCGAGTTCCTCAAAGAGGACTCCCAAAAATTAGCTGCTAGAGATCTTTATGAACTGTTGAGAGCTTGGGAAAACAAACACAGATTATGGCAAGCTGAATCTCACCTGCGCGCTGTAACCTTCCGTGAAGAAACACGTTGGCCTGGATACTACTTCAGAACAGACAAGCCAACCCTTGACGAAGAGAACTGGCACTGCTTTGTTAACATGAAGTGGGATCCTAACACAAATGAATGGTCAGTCTTCAAAAAGCCTGTTATCGATATGTTCGGTGTCGACTAATACAAGATTTAACCTTCAGATGTTTAGCCAAATAGTCTAAAAACTTATTCAATGGGGGATAGGTGCCAATTCTTGCTATGTCTAAGAATAGGAATTGGTTTCCTTCCCCGCCTTTGGACATCGTAAGCATGCTTTTAGAAACATAGCAGGCTTACGATGTTTAACTCAACTGTAAATTCTCCTTTAAAATTTTAGGGGTAATAAATGGACAAGATATATTTGTTGGAATACACTTGCACGAATATTATAGTAATTTAAAGGAGGAATATAGTAATGGATAATGAGGAACTCATGCAAAAGAGTATTGAACTTGGTAAAGCGATCGCCTTGACTGACATATATAAGGAATTTAAACAGGCTGAGTATGAACTTTTTCATAACCCCGAAGCTCGCAAATTAGTAGAAGATCTTCAAAGAAAGAAACAAGAATATCAAGGTAAGCAAATGGCTGGAATTGAATTAACTGAAGAAGAAAAGAATGCCATGCAAGATCTTGAGAAGTCGTGTATCAGGAATCGTCAGGTACTTCATTCCAATACTGCTAACACAAATTTTCAAGAGTTTATGGAGAAAATCTCGGCTAATATTAAAATCGGAATTAAGAGTGTGGAAAAGTAGTTAGATTGTAAAAGCTACTACTGACCATGGTTCAAGATATGACAATTAAATGTTTATAAGATTTTATAAAAAAGACTCGCAAGGTAGACCGAAACCTACTTGTGAGTCTTTTTTATGTGTGCAGATCTCTAATGTGTTTGGTCGTGAACCTAATGAATTAAGAGAATGCCTATTATTGGGATTGTAGATTTGTTTCAGAAATGATTAATATAGTTTTGCCTTGCGCTTAAAAAAGCGATTGTACTATTTCTTACTATTGAATTACGAGGGATTGATTGTCTCATAATGGAGTAAATATGCAAAGATTAGCAACTATTGTAGAAACTGATTGTGCGACGATAGGATTGTTTAATGGTTACCATATTGACTGGGAATAACATCAGTGCTACTCTAAAATAGAGATATAACATTTATACACGACTAGGATAGATTGTGCATTATGTTACGTACAAGATTAAATCAATTGATGTTCTAACTGTCTAAGAGGGGTAGTAACCAGTGATATGAGCAGTTAGCAACTGGAGGTGGTGCTGGATCATCCGACTATATCACAATTGTTTGAAAGGAATGTCAGAGAGATTCACTAGAGGTAGATATTTAAAGATCTGAAGTGAAATTTAGATCATAGCATAATTAGTGAAAAGAATTTCTTTCATTTGATGGAAGGATCAATCTTTACCTTTAGGAGAATATTGGATGAATGGGTATTCTGTTCTCTGAATATTAATCCTTTCTTTAGTAGCTACTCAAATTGAATTATTGAAAATATATATGATCAATGTTAATGTTAGCCATAGGGAATTCTAGTAGCAACCATTCATTCAGAAAGGTGGAGTTCAATTGTACTTAACAAGATTTAAATATATTCCTTTAATTGGGACTTTGGGGAACTATAAAAAGGAATATTTTAGTAAAGACTTAATTGCGGCATTGACAGTGGCTGTAGTAGTTATTCCACAGTCTATGGCTTATGCACTGATTGCGGGTGTTAATCCAGTTTATGGTCTCTATACTGCAATCGTATCCACAATTATTGCCTCAGCCTTCGGAAGCTCGAAACACGCGATTGCTGGTCCAACTAATGCCATCGCTTTGCTCGTTGCTGGTAACATGAGTAAATATATGGGACTAGATAACGCCTATGAAATGCTTTTTCTGATGACTTTTATGGTGGGTGTTTTGCAAATCCTTTTTGGAGTCATAAAGCTCGGTAAAGTAATTAACTTTGTATCGCATTCAGTTGTTATTGGTTTTACAGCTGGTGCAGGAGTCTTAATTGGGCTTGGCCAGCTGAGTACACTTTTGAGTATATCAATTAAAGATTCTTCGCATATGTCCACAATGCAGAAGTTTTATTATGTAATGACCCATTTAAGTGAAACTAATTATTACGCACTCGGAATCGGCTTGATAACTATGGCCATAATCATAGTTTGTAAGAAGATCAATAAGAGTCTGCCTGGTGCTTTAATTGGAATTATTGTTACAATCTTACTAATCGTCACTTTTTCTCTGGAACAGAAGGGTGTTAAACTTACGGGTTTTATTCCTTCCTCACTACCACCATTTAAAATGATACAATTCGATTTTGTTGCCATGCAGAACCTTTTCGGAGGCGCTTTAGCTATTGCAATCATAGGACTAGTAGAAGCAATCGCAATCTCAAAATCAATTGCCACTACTTCACGGCAAAAAATTGATGCTAATCAGGAATTTATTGCCCAGGGCCTTGCCAATGCAGGTGGCTCATTCTTCCAAGCTTTTGCTGGTTCTGGTTCATTTACACGGTCAGCCATCAATTATCAAAGTGGTGCAGTTACTAGAATCGCTGGAATCTTGTCAGGTGTGATCGTTGCCCTTGTCCTATTGTTTTTTGCACCTTTTGCCAAATTTATTCCTAATCCTGCCTTAGCAGGTGTGATCCTAGTCATTGCCTATAACATGGTTGATAAAAAAGAAATTAAGCACATTGTAAAAGCAGGTAAATTTAAGTCTGATTCCATCGCTATGTGGGCAACCTGTTTTGCTACAATCCTAATGCCGCACCTTGATCTTGCAATATACTCCGGGATAGCATTATCCATAGCTTTGTATCTAAAAGACACTAATAAAGCTCCTATGAAAATCTTAATTCCCTCCCAGGTGAATACCTCTCAAATTATTGAGAAGGAGATCAAATCGGTTAAGTCAAAAGTAGATATTTTAATTATCCAATTGGAAGGCAATCTTTACTTTGGTTCTTCCGAGGATCTACAAAGTAAGCTTGATGATTTAGTGGATAAATCGAAAGTGTTCATCCTCAGAATGAAGTACGTTGCTTCTATGGATTTAACGGCCCTGAGTTCAATTAAGATTTTTATCAGGACTGTAAAAGAAGCTGGGGGAATAGTTATCATATGTGGTGTGAAGTCAGAACTTAACTCATTGCTTACCAATTCCAACGTTATCGCAGATGTTGGTGAGGAGAATATTTTCATGTCAGAAAATGAGATCTTCGCTTCTTCCACCAATGCCTTAGAAAAGGCAAGAGCCGCCCTTAATTGTGATGATAACGGAGAAAAATCTGCTGCATGTACATTACTTGAGTCTGTTACCAATTTTAATGGAGGTAATAGTACGACGAACAAGAACTCCGCTTCATTATAAAACGGGATTATGAACAATTTAATAGTGAATTGTAGTGATAATCTTTTAAAAAAGTGTTAAAATATTGCAATATACAGCATAAGCTGTTACGACAGTTCTACAACTATTTAAGTAAAGTAATTTTGGGAGGGGGTATTGGACATGTCAGATTCAAAGTTTAACGTTCTTCTCTATTCAGATGGATCACAACAGGCTTTGTCGGCAGCCGTTTACACTGCTAATTTGCTTAAGAACATGCCGAATATGCAGCTAACTGTCGTGCAAGTACAAGAAAGCGATGAAGGCTCAACGGGGGTGGAATATAATTGGAAAGATACTTGGCCAGTTAGCCCTACCACAGAGTGGATGAAACGCGTCATCGATGAATCCGACCCGGTAGCTAATAAATTATATGAGAAGATACTTACGAAAACAAACAAATTATTTCTAGAGCGATCTGAGGATGTTGGTCACCAAGTTATATATAGCAATCCGAGTATCTCAGATTCGGTAGACGCGCTACTTGAGTATGCAGAGAAGAAACGATTTCAATTAATTATTATGGGTACAAGAGGATTAACAACTCTAAAAGGCTTGATATTCGGTTGTTTGGCGCATAATGTGCTGAATAGGTCCCCAATACCAGTCTTATTAGTTAAGAAGCTTCCTCAAGAATTTATTGATGAATATATCTCAGAAACTTAATTTGTAACACTAATTAACCTGAAAAACATTGAATTACGCTGAGATGCCCCATGGATTTATCCATGGGGGCATCTCAGCGTAAAGACACAATAGTAATCGAAATAAAAATCCCTTATTGTAGATGTCCTATACATCAAGAGCAAGAGGGGAGACTATTCATAACTCTGTTATCGGTATGGGATTAGTCTAAAGTCAAATACCTAAGTATCACTCTGGAAGAGGATTGACACAAGGGTATTTGACTTTAGACTAAACATCTTCAAATTAAGCTATAATTTTAGGCCATGTTTATTCATGCGATATAGTAGGGTTGGACGAGAAATTCCAAGATATTTAGCGGCCTTGGTCTGGTTATAATTATGCTTTTCTAATGCCTTAATAAAAAGATGTTTCTCCAACTCTTCTAAGGAGAAGCCACTCTCGGGAAGATTAATAATTGGCGAAGTCTCCTCAACGATATCTAATAATTCCTTAGGCAAGTGTATGGGTTGAATCTCATTACTCTGGCAAACAATAAGGGGTCTTTCAATTGCGTTTTGAAGCTCTCTTATGTTACCGGGCCAGTCGTAGCGAGTTAAAATTTTCATTGCCTCCGAAGAAATTTTTTTACTATGAGAAGGATCGAATTTTCCCAGGAAATGATTCACGAGCAAAGGAATATCTTCCTTTCGTGATCTTAGGGGTGGCATTTTAATATGCATGACATTTAAGCGATAATAGAGGTCCTCTCTGAAGGTTCCGTTAGAGATGGCTGTGGAAAGCTCAGAATTAGTGGTGGCGATAACCCGAACATCGACCTGGATGGTTTGAGTTCCCCCGACTCTTTCAAAGCATCTTTCCTGCAGAACCCGCAGTAATTTCACCTGCATGCTTATTGGCATATCTCCGATCTCATCCAAAAAAATAGTGCCTTTATCAGCCATTTCAAAACGGCCCTTCTTCTTAATGGTAGCGCCAGTAAAGGCACCTTTTTCGTGGCCAAATAGCTCGCTTTCCAATAATTGTTCCGGAAGTGCAGCACAGTTTACCGCCACAAAGGGCATAAAAGCACGGTTACTGGCTTTATGTATTTCAACAGCAGCCACTTCTTTACCTGTTCCACTTTCTCCTGTTATCAAAACTGTGGCATTTGTTTTTGCAACCTGCTGAATTAGGAGGGCAACCTCTTTAATGGCCTCACTTTGTCCAATCATTTTACCGTATTTCTTACCTAATTCTTGACGCAAAAAATTAAGCTCGTTCTCTAAGCTAGACAAATGCAAGGCCTGTTTAACTTGAAGCTTTAATTCATCAAGTTTAAAGGGCTTGGTAATGTAATCCGTTGCTCCAATTTTCATGGCCTCAATCGCAGTTTCGATGGATCCGTGGGCAGTAATCATAATGACAGGTATATTTGGGTAAGTACTTTTTAGTTTTCTTAGTACCTCAATGCCATCAATATCAGGTATCTTTAAATCCAATATCACCGTCGAGGGTTCAGTTTCTAGGGCCATTTCAATACCTTGTAAACCTCTTGTTGCCGTTGATACTTGATATCCCTCGTGACTTAATGCCCTCTCTAGGGCCCAGCACATTCTTTCTTCATCATCAATTACCAGAATTCTTGGTATCATGATTATCACTCCCATAGGAAAATTATGAAATGATAGGTAGCTTAATAATAAAAGCCGCTCCTTTATTAGGGACGCTATCCACTTCGATCATTCCGCCATGTAACTTTATACTTTGATAAGAGATTGATAGTCCTAGACCAGTACCAGCTTCTTTGGTTGTATAGAAGGGGTCAAATATTTTAAGCATTTCTTCTTCTGAGATACCTTCGCCAGTATCAGACATATTGATAATGATCATCTCATCCGTTTGGCTGGTTGTAATTTCTAGGAGACCGCCTGCAGGCATAGCCTCAGCAGCATTGACAATAATATTTACAAATACCTGTTTAAGTTTTTCGGTATCAGCAAGGATTTTGGGGAGTTTATTATCCAGCTGCAATTGAACCTTTACCTTTTGTTTTCGTAACATCGCAGCTGAAAAGGAAAGGACTCCCATTATTAAATCATTAATTGAACATTCTTTAATCGCTACTTTGGTAGGACGGCCGAAATCTAATAGTTCTTGAATTACCATATCCTGTCTTTCCACTTGCTCATCTATGGCTCTTGTAAATTCTTCAATACCAGTCATTTGGGAGTATTCCTGCTTCATAAGTTCGACTAAGGTCTTGATAATCCCGATGGGGTTACGCAATTCGTGCGCTACCCCCGTAACTAAACGACCTAGGGCAATAAGATGTTCAGATTGCCTAAGTTGATCTTCCAACTTTTCCTTTTGGGTTAGGCTTACGGCCATCCGGTTCACTGCTCGGGCTACTTGACCTAGTTCTCCAGACATTTCTGGTAACAAATGATGGATATCATTTTCCATACGATGCAATCCCTGCTTTAATCTGTCCACTCCGCTGGTGATATTCTTAATTGTCCTTAAAGTAGCAATCATAACCAATGCCAGAACGCCTAAGGTGAAGTAACGCAGCAATTTTCGATAGAAACTACTTTGATAAAAAAAGGGGTTAAGCCTTTCTCCCGCCCACATAACGGCTACCACTTTTCCTTTTACTACAACAGGTGAAATGTACTCAACTACTTGGTCATCTAAAGAACCAGAAATTCGAAAGAGTGGTTCATTGCCCATCTCAGCAGCTACAAGACCCGATTTAGTATTGTCAAATATCTCTCTCTCCCTCAGAGTTTCTTCTTCTGGTGAGAGATTACGATAGTTATGCAGGAACCCTAAGACCGTAATCTTATCTGTCAGGGGAACATATAAACCGAAGCGAATACCTGAATTTGACGGTATGTAGGGTTCTACAACCTGAGTAAACTCATTGTGCAGAAGGGTTGATGAGATATGTTCTGGCTCAATCCCTAAAGAATCTAGCTTTATCGAGAGTTCTAGATTTGTGCTTTTTACGAGGGCTGTCAGTCTCTGCTCTTTGTCTAAAAAGATAACTCGATCCGTCTGTGAAGCGAAAAAGATATCATACATCAAGGCCAATAATGGTACCAGCATGATAACTGCAAAAATTATTACTAACTGATTGGTAAGACTTTTTCTCTTGAACGACAATAGTAAATCCTTATAGCTCATCAAATCACCTCCATTAAGTGCGAGGATGATAATCGATCAATAGAATTATATACTACAGATTATTGTAGGAAATGATACATATGCCATAATTCCCTAGAAGACTCTAAAAATGGAAGCGTAAAGATATAAATCGGCCTAAATAAGGTATTTCAACAGATATTTAAAACTGAGAAGTGTAGCATTTGATACACTTATTTTATTACGGAACTGGAAAAACCCGAATTTTAAGGTAATTAAAGTTGGCATCGAATTTGCTATCTAATATAGAGAATTATATCACAAACAAAGGAGGGAAGATATCTCTTTTATAGCACCTTTTTTAACAAACAAACAAAGGAGAGATGGCATATGAGTGGAGCACCCAAAGCAACCTTATCAAAAACAATTCTATTCTTAGGTTTATCTATTTGTGCTTATTTGGTAATTTTCTTTAATATTGAGCCGTTGAATCAATTCTTCTTAAGTAAAGCAGTAATTCCTGCTTTCTGCCTTCTAGGTACCGTAATTGCAATTGCATTTCTGTATGGGACTGCAGTATCTAATGTTTTAAGTATACTCGGTTTAGATAGCGATCATTAGAAAGGGGGACGTATTAATGGCAGGCGAAACGATAAGTCTAATTGGAGAAGTTATGACATTCATAGATATCACCCCGAAGGCAGCATTTTCTATGGCAGGACTTGGATTTTTAGGGGGGATGTTAAGTGGTTTTATTGGAAGCGGGGGTGCCTTTATAATGACCCCAGGTATGATGGCCCTTGGGGTTCCGGGCATCGTTGCGGTAAGTTCAAACCTGGCCCACAAATTTGGCAAGGCAATGGTTGGGGCAAGAAAGCACTCCAAAATGGGAAATGTGGATGCACGGTTGGGAATTTTCATGGTTGCGTTCCTTTTAATAGGCGTTAAGTTAGCAGTCTTCCTTAACGAGCATATATTTAACACTTTAGGTAAGGCTGGTTCTAACCTGTATATAAGTTTGGTATTTGTTGTACTCTTATCGGGTCTTTCCCTCTTTATTTTGAGAGATATATTTAATCCTAATCATAAAAAGGGAGCCAATAAACCCACGGGATTTGCTGAAAAACTTGCTAAAATTAATATCCCGCCGATGATTCATTTTAAAGTAGCTAATGTTCGAGTATCCTTATGGTTCGTTGCTATTATTGGATTGGCAACCGGTTGGTTAGCAGGTACTGTCGGTGTGGGCGGATTTATTGGAGTTCCTGCCATGATTTATGTCTTAGGTATTCCTACGATGGTGGCTGCAGGGACAGAATTATTCTTAGCAATTTTCTCAGGGGCCTTTGGAGCCTTTAACTATGCCTTGAATGGTTTTGTGGACATTCGTTTGGTCTTACTACTTTACTTAGGTTCACTGTTAGGCTTGCATATTGGGGCTAATGCTACTAAAATGGTTTCTGAAATGCAAATTAAATTTGTAATGGCAGTAGTTATCGGTATGTCTGCTGTAAGCAGGGCTTTCGCCATTCCCAAATATTTAGTGGATCTTCAAATGGCTAATTTTTCTGCAGGAGTTGCCCGTGTTCTTGATTTGGCTGCTACGGTTACTTTGTATGGTGGTGCTATAGTTGGAGTAATAATGATTTGCCGTTATATTATGCGTTTTAAACAGGGCCAAAAGTTGAAGACTCATACTATTCATCTTAAAGAACATTCAAATCGAGATTCAGCATAAGGAATTTATTTAGACTCCTTATGAGCTTCTTACAATTGGAAACTAATTTATAACTAAGAATGGTATAGTTACTTAAACTAGAATGAGGTGATGTTAATATGGAAGATGGTAAGTTATTAAAGGTGCTTCTTTATTTTGATGGTTCACGGCATTCCTTTTCCGCAGCAGTTTATACTGCCAACCTCTTTAATAGGATACCGAACATGTCTTTAACCGTCTTGCATGTCCGAGAAAATGTTGAAGGGTCTAAACAAGAAGAGTATAATTTGATGGAAATCTGGTCGACTGATCTTAATTCGGATTGGGCAAAAAGCTTATTAGAAAAGGTAGATGTGGATAAACGCAGCCAGTATTCTGAAATTATAGCCAAGACTAATCAAATATTTTCTGAGAGAGGGCATAATGTCAATCAACAGATTATCTTTGCCAATGCGAATATTCCCGATACAGTAGATGCGATTATCGATTATGCAACCAACAAAGGATTTGAACTAATTATTATGGGTACACGAGGGCTAACTAGCCTAAAAGGTTTAATATATGGTAGTTTAGCGCATAGTGTGCTCAATAAATCAGATATACCAGTTTTGTTAATCAAGAAACTTCCTCAAGAGTTTGTCGATGGTTTTTGCTCCTCCTCTTCAGGGAAATCTTCATCCCCTCGTACCAAAGAACGGAGTGATCATTTACATCTGGCAAAATCAATATAATCCAGATAGGAAAAAAATTAGTCCAGGAGAGAAAAAAACCTCTCCTGGACTTTATTTTATAGACAGAATCCTATGCCACATCGCTGTAGCACTGCTGAATGCAAATTGGCTATTTCAGGTTACTTTATATCCATCAGTGGATATACTTTAAATTCTAAAGGCAAAGTTACCATCTTTAAAGATGGGGACTTCTTCTTCATCAACAGTAAACCCTATGATATCAAGATCGCTAGTCCCAATCATAAAGTCAACGTGCACAAGTGAATCATTGACTCCCGCTTGCTCTAATTCTTTTGGTGTTAAATTTGCGCCATTTTCAAGACACACAGGGTAGGCTTTGCCAATCGCTAAATGGCAGGACGCGTTTTCATCAAAGAGGGTATTAAAGAACAAAATCTTTGAGTTTGAAATCGGAGAATCAAACGGAACAAGAGCTACCTCGCCGAGATAATGTGAACCCTCGTCTGTTTCAATAATGTTCTTAAGTGTTTCGAATCCTTTCTGGGCACTGAAGTCAATAATTCTGCCGTCCTTGAAGGTTAAGGAAAATTGTTCAATTAGGTTTCCATTGTAATTCAAGGGCATAGAAGAAACAACAATACCATTAACCCCTGTTTTTTCAGGTAATGTAAACACCTCTTCAGTGGGCAGATTAGCGATAAATTCTAATCCATCAGGTGTATACTCCGAACCCCCAAGCCAAGTATAGTTATCCGGGAGGTTAATTCTCAAGTCAGTACCCAGTGAATTCTTATAGTGAAGAGATTTTAAGGCAGAGGAATTCAAAAAGTCTAGTCTGGTTTTAAGATTCGCTTTGTGCTCCTGCCAAGAAGTATCCGGATTTTGAGTGTCGACGCGCACCGTTTTCAAGATGACCTCCCATAGCTTCTCAATCGACTTCTCTTCAGAAAGGTGAGGAAAGACTTTCATAGCCCAAGCTGCAGTCGGTATTGAAACAACGCACCAAACATTTTTATTGCTCATTAGCCGTTCCCTATAGTCTTTGAGAGCTGTACTGCTGGCTTTTTGAGCCTTAGTCATTCTATCGGGGTTGACATCCTTCATAAGCTCAGGGTCTGAAGCAGAGATGCTTAAGAAAGCTGCTCCTTGGTGAACATAAGAAAGATAAAATTCCTTCTGCCAAGCTGGGAACTCTTCAAAAACTTCTTCTGGAGCATGTAAGAATCGAATTTTGGAAAACAGTTCATCTTTCCATTGGATCACGACGTCTCGTGCACCAGCCTCATAAGCCACTTGAGAAACCAAACGTGTAAAGGGCGCACATTCGATCGGAGAAGTAATGACTAGCATTTGCTTAGGCTGTAGGTTTAAACCTGTTTTTACAATAAGGTGAGCATATTTTCTGATTAAATCGTTATCCATAAAGGCTCCTTTCAATATTCAAGGATACTTGAACCAGCAAAGAGTAAATCGTTTTAACTTTAATTTAACTAAGATCGAGTATCTAAGATGAGAAATTATACCATATTATACAGGGTGGATACAAAATTAGCCATATCGGCCGAAAGGCAATGTGGGAAGATATAGATATTAAGATATTTTCATTAGAAATTATGATATAATTTATAAAAATTTATTCTGAAGGAGCAATAAAATGATAAAACATTTGGAAGATTTGAGAAAAGATACAGTTTCTGAATTCCGTGGGGGGAAAGGCGTAATCCAGATGACACACTTTCTGGACGTTGAAAAAGACGAATTTAAAGGCAAAGGTCGGTTATTTGCTAAAAATGTCTTAAAACCTGGCACATCCATTGGTCTGCATGAACACGTTGGAGATTCCGAAACCTATGTGATTCTAAGTGGAGAAGGTCTGGTTAATGATAATGGAGACCAAAAAGTTGTTAAACCTGGAGATGTGATCATTACAAGAAATGGAGAAAAACACTCTATTACAAATACCGGAACGTTTGACTTGGAATTTCTGGCCTTAATCTTATTCGATTAGTAAGGTTGAGAGCTTGGCTGTTCTCAAGTCCTTTGGATTTATTGGAAAATCTATAGATAGGTGATATAATTCCCTTGTTGAGAAAATTTGTCATAGGGATAATAGTTGTTGGACGTTACAGTTCGGAGCTTAGGAGTATGAACTATTAGAAAGGTAGGATTAAATAATGGCGGTAAGACTTAGTAAAGGGCAGAAAATTGACCTCACGAAAAGTAATCCGAACTTGAAAGAAATTATCGTTGGGTTAGGCTGGGATTCGAACCAAGCGTCAAGTAGTTATAGCTTTGACTTAGATGCCTCGGCTTTTTTAATGGGATCGAACGGTAAAGTGAAAGATGAAAACGATCTTGTCTTTTACAACAATCCCTCAGGTGGACAAGGTTCTGTAAAGCACAGTGGGGATAACAAGAAAGGCTCCGGCGAGGGTGATGACGAGCAGATTCATATAAATCTCACGGCAGTGCCTACATATATCGAGCGGATTGCTTTTACAATAACCATTAATGACGCTCAAATGAAACGGCAGAGTTTTGGAGATATCAAAAATGCTTATGTGCGTATTTTGAACGGTGGCACGAAGGAATTACTCCTTAAATACGAGCTAGGGCAGGAATTTTCCGTGGAAACCGCTATTGTCGCTGCAGAAATATATCGACATTCTGGAGAATGGAAATTTAACGCTATTGGGAGCGGGTTCCAGGGCGGATTGGCTGCTCTCTGTGGCAATTTCGGGTTAGAGGTAGAGGAAGAACAACCTTCAGCCAGCGCTAATAGATCGGTGAGTAATAGTTACGGAAACACAGGAAATACGAACTTTGCAACGAGTACATCAGCTGTGCCTTACAGTAGTACCCAAAACCATAATCAAAATCAGTATCATAACTCACAGTCCTATGGACAAACTCAAACTAATTCCCAGCCCTATGGTCAATCGAATTATAGTGGTCATTCGGCGAATCAAGCTGGTATGGCCTGCCCACGTTGCCATTCAAATCAGGTGACTGCCGGTAAAAAAGGATTTGGCATTGGCAAAGCTGCAATCGGCGGTATTTTGTTAGGCCCAGTCGGGTTATTGGCTGGATTTATTGGCAGTAAAAATGTGGAATTTGTTTGCCTGAGCTGTAAAGAGCGTTGGAATTCCGGAAGTAACACGAATACCGCAGAGTGGCTACAGAAGCAAGCCGAAAATGCCCGTGGTGTTGTGAACAAGTATATGGGGAAAGACCTTACAGAGGCCTTGGTCGCTGGTAGCGCTTTAGTAGCTATAGCAGACGGGTTTATAGACCCTTCGGAAAGGGAGAAGCTCATTGATTATTTCCGCACTAGTCAGGAAATGAAAGGGATTAATATTAATGAAGTAGATTCCCGATTTAATTACTTTGTTCAGCGAATTCAGAATGACCGTATGCTAGGTAAGGCGGAAGCATTGCGGACAATTGGTAAGTTAGCGAGTAAACCAGAAGCTGCGCGTTTGGTGGTACGCTTGTGCTGTGCAATCGGTTTTGCTGATGGGGAATTTGCTCCGGTAGAAAAGCAGACTGTAGAGGAAATATGCCGCGAGGTTCACTTGGATCCCAGGGAGTTTATATTCTAAGCGTTTGTATTTTAGGTTGTTGCATAGTTGATACAATGTAGAAAATACACACCGAATAGTGGTGCTTATGCAAACTAATTATTGGAGTTGCTTGTAAACCCTTGGAATTGGTCACAAGAAATAAAATAGATAAGTCCGAATTAACACATGTATTGTAAATTCGGACTTATCTATTTTATTAGACGATTTCAACACTTAAGAATTCATGTTTTTGTGGCTTATTAAAGGAAAGTGACCAAGAGAAAAGTATTTGGGAGAAGTTCATCAATGGCGGGGATATTGATACTACGAAATTACAGTTAGAAGTTTTAGATTCATGGCAAAGGTGTAAAAAAAGGAGATTTCCGAGCGGATTTGTACTACCGCATCAACGTTGTCAGCATTGAACTACCGCCCTTGCGAGAGAGAAAAGGGGATATCTCTCTTTTAATAGCTCACTTTGTCCAAAAAATGTCAGAACGAATGGAAAAGAAAATAGAGATTATTACCCCGGATGTATATAGAAACTGTGCACTGTATGATTGGCCAGGAAATGTACGCGAATTACAGAACATAATCGAACGGGCTGTGACTTTAGTAGAGGGAAACACAATAAGTTCGCATTTATTCCCAGAAAGATTAGCTAAATTATCGGATGACTTTCCTCATACCCCAGAGGCTCGCAAACTTAAAGATTATAGAAAGACGTTAGAACATGACGCGATTCAAGCGTGCATTGAAACATGTGGAGGTAATATGACCCAGGTGGCCAAAGAACTTGGTATTTCCCGCCCCACACTTTACCGTAAACTAAAGGAACTTGGATAAAATACGAAATTGTTAAACAAATGAGACACGTATCAAGATTACGTGTCTCATTTGTTTAACACTAGTAAAATTGAGGTTATTAAATCATGGAGTTGAATGATCTTACTATATTCCAAATAGGTTAGGGGATGAAATGGCACATCTTACGAATGTATGCTAATCATTAAATTCAATGGAATCAACTTTTTTCTATCAAACACTTGAGTTTTAAATATCAAGTGTTTCTTTTTTATTACACATATAATAGAGCACTGCTAAAAAACCTTGAATTTTCATAACTTTCTGAATTGGCACGGGTCTTGCAATGTTTCTACGTTAAACTAGAGGATTTTTTGTGCTTGCTTTAATGACTTTTCAAGCATGAATTAAGGTGGTGGATTTACAAAAACAATAAAACAACACAATAATAGTTGAATTAATTTTTGAGGAGAGTGGAATTTCAATGTCAGATAAGTTTAAAAATCTTATGTCACCTCTAAAAATTGGTCCTGTAGAACTAAAAAATCGTGTAGTTCTCGCCCCAATGAATGAGACAATGTCAGGCTACCAAGGGCAGGCAACGGAGGAGATGAATTCTTACTTTGCCGCTAGAGCGAAGGGTGGGACCGGACTTATTACAACAGGTGCGATCATGGGGACGAGGCTGGCGGCTAAATATGTGTGGCAGCGTAACCTTAACCTTTATGAATTAGGCCATGTTCAAGGACTTCATCAACTAACCGAACGGGTTCATCATTTCGGTGCTCAGATTGCTGCCCAGATGACAATTGGCTTTGGCAGGCAAGGTCATTCAAATGATCACCATGACCTTGCGCCAGCAGCTACGGGAGGCCTTCCCTATGAAATGTCTTTAGATATGCAGCCGGTTGCGGTTGCAGCAGGTTGCCGAAAGTTTGAAAGTCCCCGTGCGAATTTGATAGGTCAGAATACACGGGAGATGACAATTGATGAGATAAGAAGCGAACAGAAAGAGTTCGCTCATAGTTGTCAGTTAGCCGGAATAGCTGGCTTTGACGCAATAGAGCTTCATGGGCCTCATGGTTACCTGGAGCATCAGTTTCTTTCGCCTTTGACTAATAAGAGAACCGATATGTATGGCGGTTCTTGGAGAAACCGTAAGCGTTTTTTGCTCGAGGTTAGTGAACAAGTACGTTATGCCATGGGTACTGGTGTAGCGGTTGGTTGCCGCATAAGTGCCGAGGAACACGTAGAAGGAGGTCTTACTCGCGAGGAGATGATAGACGTTGCCCTAGACCTGCAAGCCCTTGGAATAGACTACATCAGTCTTTCTGATGGCGGCGGATATGAGGATGCTGGGCATTTGGTTCCTGAAGCTAACCGTGCAGAGCATTTCCCGGACCAAGCGGCCGAGTTCAAAAGGGCTTTGAAGGTCCCTGTGATCTGTACTTCGATACATGATCCGTTACTTGCTGAGTCAATGTTGGTAGAGGGTAAAGCAGACTTAATAGCTATGGGAAGGCAGCTATTCTGTGATCCGGAGTGGGTTAATAAAGTTGCCGAGGATCGTATTCAGGACATTGTTCGCTGCAAGCGTTGCAATATTTGCCTTACTAGATGCTTGGCCGGAGTCCCCCCCCGCTGCCCTTTTAACCCTAATCTTGGCAGGGAATGGGCAATGGATGAATACAAGATTGGTCCACGCACGAAGAATGAGCCTATGATGCCACGGGCTTTAGGAGCAGGAATGCCGGCCTTGGATCGCCCTTGGTGGAAGAAGGAACTATCGTATATGGAAGATAGTCAGTATGTTTTCCGTGGTCCTGGTCCCCGTTAATTGATGCTAGGAGAGGGAGGCTGTTTCTATAAGGTACTTTCTAAATGGGAATAGCCAAATTCTTGCAGCAAGTTGACATAAATTTTATCCTGGAGAAAGGGGCTCTAGATGAAAAGGATTTTAGGGTTGGTTGCTTCCCAACGCAAAACGGCCAATGGTGAAATACTTCTTAAAGAGGCAGCTGCCGCAGCAGGGGACGAATACGAACTGGAATTGATCCGGTTGGCCGAATGGCGATTCGAACCCTGCAGGGGGTGTTTTACCTGCCTTCTTCCAGATAAATCTTGTCCTATCGACGATGATCTTTATCCCCTGGCAGATAAAATAAAGGCAGCCGACGGGATAATTTTGGCATCACCCTGTTATGCCTTAGGTCCTGCTTCTGTTACCAAACTAATAGGGGACAGAATCATTGCGCTGAACCAGCTGCTTGAGGATTTCTGGGGAAAACCCTGTGTTATTATTGCTACTGCCGGAAATCATGGCTGGGAAGGCTATACCCTCTCTGCGTTGATTACCACAGCTAGAAATATGGGGTTAGGAGTAAAAGATGCCTGTATGTTCATAGGGGCATTGCCCGGTGAAGCCGTTTTGGCAGAAGGTGTTCGGGGACGAGTAAGGCTGTTGGGCAGCCGATTGTTTGATGAAGCTCGTCCACCCGAGGAGGGTGAGTGTCCAAGCTGCTGGGCGGATATTTGGAAGTTTCCTCAGCCTGGAATAGCTATTTGTTCCTTATGCGGCCAAGTAGCTGACCTTATTGCTGGGAGAGATGGGGTTATATGGATATTCGGACCTCGCAGCGACAGACAAACGAAAGAGGGGCTTGTACGTCATAACCAAGAGCTGAAGGGTAAGGTTAAAGAGTATTTTTCCCGCCGTGAAGAACTGACTGTTGTCAGAAAGGCTTATAAAGGGGAAGACAACTGGCTTAAACCGCGAACTAAATGAGCAGTTCCTTGAATTCCGATAAATTGGGCTGTTTGAAGAGTATCCTCTTGGTCCTGACATTTATAAAAGACGTACAGATTAGAAAGAAAGCATTTATTTATACAGTAGGTTCAGAATATTTAAAATAATTGCGAAGTCTAAATGTTAGATGAAAGTAGGTGATGTTGAACGTAAAATAGCGTTTGACTATATCTTTGATCTTACGAAGAACCTAGATAAGAAGGAGGGGTCCGAAAATGAATGCAAATGTGCCAATTGTGTATCCAAAGTATCGCTGGTTTGTCATGGTGACGATGATAATTGGGGTTATAGCTCAAGGGGTAATTATGATTGCACCTGCCCCGTTAATTGGTGAGGTGGCAAAGCATCTGGGTCGGGATCTGGGCTTGGTAACATTTACAGTGATGGGGTTATGGACCGTGACTGTCTGTATCGGGGGCATTATCGGCGGAGCCATTGTTGATAGAGTAGGTATTGTCAAAGTGTATTTAGTCTGTGGTATATTGCTGATCTTGTCAGCCGTCTTGTTACCATTTGTTGGCCCAAATCTACCTGCCATAATTTTGCTCCGGCTAGTCGGGGGACTTGGTACCGGACCGATCATTACAACTATATCTCGCATGGCAGCGGAATGGTTCCCATTCAAAGAGCGTGGGCTGATAACTGGGGTTCAGGGCATGTCTACTGCTTTAGGAGTATTCGTAGGCTTTGGAGCCTCACCTGCTGTTTTCAGTGCAACCCAATCCTGGACAGTAACAATGGTTTGGATGGCTTGCCCGGCAATTATTTTTTTAGTTTTTTCTATAATAATGATTTTTGGCCCGAAGGCACCAGAATTGATAGCGGAAGAACATGAAGACGTTCAAGCCGCCAAAAACGATTTTAAGTTGGCCTTAGGGGAGCCTATCATTTACCTGTTAATTGTCTATGTATTTTTATTCAACTGGTTAATCCAAGGTATCAATGACCTTACACCAGGATATTTTGCGATTCCGTTACCGGTGGGCGTTGGTTGGGGACCAATGGTGGCTGGACAATTGATGATGATCTTTCAGTTTGTGTTTATGATTGGTTCGTTGGTAAGCGGTTGGCTTCATGACAAGGTTTACAAAGGTAATACCAAGTTGCAGATTATGCTATCGTTTCTTCTAACGGGTGTATACTTCTTTGTCAAGTTATCAGGGGTAACGGGACAAGGACCTAATCCTCTATTACTAGTGGTCATGTTGGTAACAGCATTTTTCATGGGCCAGGGTATCGCCACGACTATGGCGTTTATCGCCAAGAGTTATCCGGAGCATATTACGGGTAAAGTGGGCGGTATGGCGATGGGATTAGGCTTAATTGGTGGTACAGTAGGCGTTGGTTTAGGCTCAAGTGCGCTAACTGCAACACATACTTACCAGCTTTCGATCCTTATCGTAACCATTGTTGCTATCGTAGGTTTCTTCGCAGCGATGGCCTTTAAAAAGCCAAAAGCTTTTGCACATCTACATGAGAAATCTGCAATGATTGCTAATAACAATTCAAAGACACTATGAATTAGTTTATCGTAGAATATTAGGCTTGGTCACGGGTCTATTGTATAACCCGTGACCAAAATCAATCCAAAGGCCATTCTGTCTATAGCCGGGAGTAAGTTTATTTCATGGAAAGTGTATATGCCAAAAAATATAAATACACTAGGTAAGAGGGTAGAGCATTTTGGAAGAAATCGTACTAGAAATCGATGGACTTGAAGTCAAAACTAAAAAGGGTAAGACAATACTAGAGGCAGCATTAGAAGCGGGAATTTACATCCCCAACCTCTGCCATCACCCAGATCTTAAGCCCATCGGTGCTTGCCGGGTATGTGTTGTTGAGGTCGAAGGTTTGCCTGATCTACCCACTGCCTGTACCATTAAAGCAAAGATGGGAATGGTGGTGAAGACCAAGACGCCCAAGGTTGAGCAGATACGGCGGCTTGCTGTAGAGTTAATGCTAACCGTACATCCAGCAGACTGCTCCACCTGCCCAAAATATGGTAAGTGCGAATTTCAGTCTCTTACTCAGTATGTAGGTGTCTCTAGTGGAAGATTAAGAAACAGACATAAAGCGCTTCCGGTTAACACTGCTAATCCGCTTTTTGTGCATGATCTCAGCAGGTGTGTCCTGTGCGGGCGATGTGTGAGAGCCTGCCAGGAACTACGTGGGGTAAAGGTACTTGATTACAACAAGAAAAACGGCGAGGCCTATATCAGTCCTGTTCTGGATCTTCCCTTAGCTGATGCGGGTTGCAAGTTCTGTGGAGCTTGTGTTGAGGTTTGCCCTACAGGTACGATCAGGGATCATGATGGACTTTTAAAGACGGGAGTTATTCGCAAGGAGTCACTTGTTCCCTGCAAAACCACTTGTCCCGCTGGCATTGACATACCCCGGTATATTCGTTTGATCCGTGAAAATAAGCCTTCGAATGCTGCTGCGGTGATCAGGGAGAAGGTTCCTTTTCCGATGAGCCTTGGTTATGTATGTAACCATCTCTGTGAAAACGCCTGCCGACGCAAAGAAGTGAACGAGTCTATTTCAATTCGTGACCTTAAGCGCTTTGCTGCTGAAAATGATGATAAGCAGTGGAAGAATAAATCCAAGCTGGCGCCGTCAACAGGCAAGAGGGTAGCCGTAGTGGGTTCAGGACCAGCCGGGCTGACCGCAGCTTATTATTTGGCAAAGCAGGGTCACGATGTCACTGTATTTGAAGAATTACCATTGCCTGGCGGCATGCTTAGATTCGGTATACCGGAGTACAGACTACCCACACAGGTAATTGCCGATGAAGTCAAAGAAATTGAAAGCATAGGTGTACAGATCAGGACAAATACGAGGGTGGATTCCTTAGATACTCTTTTTGAAGAAGGCTACAAGGCCGTCCTTGTAGCAGTCGGTGCTCATCAAGGGGTAAAATTGCCTATTCCTGGGGCTGACCTTGACGGAGTACTTGTTAATATAGCTTTCCTCAGAGATACGAGGCTCGGCAATAAAGTCCATGTGGGTAAAAGGGTAGTTGTCCTCGGCGGTGGGAATGTCGCCTTTGATTGCGCCCGTGTTGCCCGCCGTCTCGGTGCCAGCGAGGTTCACATAGCTTGTCTGGAATCAAGAGAAAAAATGACGGCCAGTTCGGAAGAGATTAAACACGGAGAAGAAGAGGGCATTATCATCCATCCTTCCCAAACCTTTGTCAAACTTACTGGCGAACAAGGGCATGTTACAGGCGTTGAGTGTCTTGATGTAGAGTCATTTGTCTTAGAGGAGGACGGAAGAGCAAAAATTATTGTTGTCGAAAGTTCAGAACACATTCTACCGGCAGACACTGTTATCTTCGCCGTCGGGCAACGTCCGAAAGATATTGATAAGTTCGGCTTGACCATTGGTCGAGGAAATACGATTTTGGTTGATCCGGATACCCTAGCTGCAAATAAGGAAACTGTCTTTGCGGCTGGCGATGTCGTGACTGGTACGATCTCGGTTATTAAGGCAATAGCTGCTGGCAGAAAGGCAGCTGTCGCAATCGATAAATCACTTGGTGGGGACGGTAGGATAGAAGAGGAATTGGCACCGATAGAAGAGCCCAGTGCTTGGATTGGCCGAGAAGAGGGATTTGCTTTACAATCTAGGTTCGGATTGAGCAATATGAGCTCTAATAAAGATACTGCTCTGAAAGAGTCGCAACGCTGCTTGCAGTGTGATCTTAGAACCTTGATTACCGAAAAGAAATTCTGGGGGGATTATGTTCGATGACATTTGAACAAATACAGCACAAAGCAATAGCTGAATGGAGGTATTTGGAAGATAATCAAACCCCTCGCATTTATATTAACACTTCGGAATGCGGCCGCTCCTCCGGGGCGTTACAAGTGCTGGAACAATTTAAAGTTGAGTTTGAACAGAGCAACATCAAGGCCAAGATAGTAGAAGTGGGATGTATTGGAAGCTGCTGCCTTGAACCCTTAATTTTTATTGCCAAGCGTGGCCGCCCTCGTATTGGCTACAGCAAGGTTACTCTGGAAATTGTTTCTCAGCTTGTAACAGATTATCTCGTTAATGATAACCCGAGGACCGACTTGGCCATAGGTACAATCGGTAAGGGTATAATTGAAGGCCTTCCCGACTTTTTCGAACTGCCCATTTTTAGGCATCAAGTGAAAATAGCAACCCGCAATTGCGGAATAATCGATCCTGCAAATATCGACCACTATATTGCTAACGGCGGCTATAGTGGGCTAGCCAAGGTACTAAGTATGACCCCTGAGCAGGTTATTGAAGAAGTTCGCAAGTCTGGACTGAGGGGGCGAGGTGGTGCAGGTTTTCCTACGGCAGCTAAATGGGAAGCCTGTCACAATGCCCCAGGTAGTGTGAAATATATGATTTGTAATGCTGCTGAAGGTGATCCCAGGGCTTATTCAGTCAAGCATTTGCTGGAAAGCGACCCTCATGCTGTTTTGGAGGGGATGCTGATCGGGGCCTATGCTGTAGGCGCAGCCCAAGGCTACATTTATATCAACGAAGATAATGGCTTGGCCATTGAAAGGCTTAGAAAAGCTTTGCAACAAACTGAGACTTACGGGCTTTTAGGTCATAATATCCTAGGTTCCGGTTTCAGCTTTCAGGTAGAGATTTATAAGGGAACAAGCGACTTTGTTGGCGGCGTTGAGACAGCCATGATTAGTGCCATGGAGGGCAAAAGGACTATGTCGTATACCCGTCCTCCCTATCCAGCTGCATCCGGACTGAGAGGTAAACCGACCTGTATCAATAGCACCGAGACTCTGGCCAACGTATCGGCAATTATTCAAAAAGGTGCCGAGTGGTACGCTGGTTTTGGTACTGATAAGAGTAAAGGGAGCAAGTTATTAACCTTGACCGGCGAGGTGGGGTGCCCGGGAGTTATCGAAGTGCCAATGGGGACCACGCTCCGTCAGATTGTATATGAAATTGGTGGGGGCATAACAGGCAGCCAGGATTTGAAGGCAATCCTGATTGGCGGTCCCACGGGAGGTTGTTTACCGGCCAGTGCACTGGACCTTCCGGTTGACTTTGATCATCTAGCGGTAGAGGGCGCGATTATGGGTTCCGGAACAATTATGGTTGCCGCTACCAATACCTGTATGGTTTATTTGCCAAAAGACTGTCTTTCCTTTACTAAGGTTGAATCTTGCGGTAAGTGTGTGCTGTGTCGGGAAGGAACTGCACAACTACTAGCTATTCTGACTGACATTACGGAAGGTAAGGGTAAATCTGATGATCTTGACTTGTTATTGGAATTAGGTGAGGGTATGCAGTCTGGGTCAATCTGCAGTTTGGGAAGGACGGCACCCAACCCGGTGCTGACTGTAATCAAGTATTTCCGTGATGAGTTAGAAGCACATATCAAGAAGAAGAGGTGTCCTGCACTTGTTTGCAAAAAGTATATCACTTATCACATTTTGGGCGATAAGTGCCAGGGCTGTCAGATATGCTTAAAGAACTGCCCGGACGAGGCCATCCTCGGCGAGGAACTGATGATCCATGTAATAGACCAGGACGAGTGTACAAAGTGCGGGGTCTGCTTGGAAGTATGCCCCTCCGAATATAGCGCGGTGACAAAGGCTGGCGGGGTAAAACCTAAGACTCCCGACGAGCCGATCCCTGTAGGAAGTTGGAGAAAAAGGTAAACAAAAGGATACCTAATTATTTTTAAGGAGAGATGATCATGAAAGAAGTGAATGCGGATGTAGCCATTATTGCAGCCGGTCCGGCAGGGTTGGCCGCTGCCGTTGCTGCAGCGGAAAATGGCGCCAGTGTTATGGTTTTCGAAAAATCCAACGTAACAGGCGGATGTGGCAACATGGCTATGGGACCTTTCGGGGTTGAAAGTAGACTGCAAAAGAAACAGATTATCGGGCTTACAAAAGAAGAAGCTTTTAAAATGCATATGGACTTCAACCATTGGATTCTGATGCCCGATTAGTGCGGGCATTTATCGACAAATCCGGCAGTACGATCGATTGGTTAGAGGATATGGGAGTAGAATTTCTGATGGCGGCCAGACACTTTGTAGATTCTCAACCAACTTGGCATATTATAAAAACACATAATGGAGCTCACGGAACCGGGGCGCTTATTTATAAGGCCATGACGGAAAGAGCAGAAGAACTTGGCGTGAAATTCTTTCTTAATACGCCTGTTAAAAAGATACTTAAAGAAGACGGACGCGTTGTAGGATTTCTGGCTGAAGATAGTTCCGGAGAAACGGTTCAAGCCAAGGCGAAGGCTGTTGTGGTAGCCACTGGCGGCTTTGGTGGTAATGCTGAAATGATCAAGAACTATACCGGATATGAATGGGGACGGGATTTATTTTCCTTTAAAATTCCCGGCATTGACGGGGATGGTCTTAAGATGGCCTGGGAAGTTGGTGCAGCTAAAACTCATATGATGTTGGAAATGTATTGCTCCATTCCAAGGCAACCGGAGTATTGGTACGTTGATGCAGTGTTCCGTCAACCGAACCTGTTAGTTAATTTAGACGGGGAACGTTTCTTTAATGAAGAAGTTATCCAAAACAATACATTTGCCGGCAATGCTATTTCCGGGCAGAAAAATCGCTGTGCTTTTATGATTCTTGATGAAACCGCAAAGAAATATTATCTGAAGAACGGGTTTGACCAATTATGTTATGATGTTCCGATTGAAGACGCCAGTAATTTTGACAGCGAATTGCAAAGCGCTATTGCTGATGGATGTAATGACTTTTTTGTAGCAGATACTCTGGAAGAATTAGCGGAAAAAGCAGGGATTAACGTAGAAAATCTAAAGAAAACTGTTGCTGAATATAACAAAGCCTGTGAGAGTCGTGACTCATTGTTTAACAAGAACTATAAATATCTGAAACCTATCAAGAAAGCTAAATTTTACGCTGGTAGATTGGTACCAAGTGGTTTCGGAAGTTTGGGCGGAATTAAAATTAATTATAAAGCGGAAGTGCTAGACGAAGGATTTGAAGTCATACCGGGGCTTTATGCGGCAGGCACAGATGCTAATTCCATCCATTCTGACAGCTATACATTCATAATGCCGGGTAATACCATGGGGTTTGCCATCAACAGCGGACGGATCGCCGGTGAAAGTGCTGCAGAATATGTAGAAACTCTTTGACACTCCCCTTGGATGAATCTAGGGGATTCTAGGTTCATCATACCGACTTATGCCGTGTACTCCCCAAGCTTAAACCGTGTGTCCCACGGCAAAGAAATTTATCCTGCCAGCCTTAATCCTTCTCTAAGGATATTTTTGGCGGCGTTTTCATCTCGATCATGATACAAGCCACAAATTGGGCATATCCATTCTCGCAGGTTCAAGTTTTTTACATCCTTATTGCGATAACCACATGCGGAACAAAGCTGACTGGATGGGAATGTTTTGCCGATGATTGATAATTCCCTTCCATACCATCCCGCTTTATATTCCAGCATTGACCGGAATTCAGACCAAGAAACGTCGGCTATCGACTTTGCTAGATTATGATTTTGAATCATGTTCTTAACCTGCAAATCTTCCAAACAGACCGTTTGATTTTCACGAATTAGTTTAGTTGTTAGCTTATGCAAAAAATCCTGACGGCAATTGCGAATAGTTTCATGGGCCTTAGCAACTTTTTTTCTCGCTTTGTCTCGGTTGAGACTTCCTTTTTGTTTTTTAGATAACTTGCGTTGGAGCCGTTTAAGCTTACGTTCGTGTTTGCGATAGTGTTTAGGATTCCTAAAATGTTCACCGTCAGAAGTGATGGCAAACTCTTTAATTCCTAAGTCAATCCCTACGGCTTGATCTACTCTTGGCAAAGGTTGAATCTCTACTTCGCAAAGAATTGAGATGAAATAGGTTCCGCTAGGACTTCTGCGAATCGTGGCTGAAATGACCTTTCCGTCAACTTCTCTACTCTTCGCAAAACTTACCCATCCAAGTTTGGGAAGCTTAATCTTGCTATCACTTACCTCAATACTAGATTTATTGGCGTTAGTTCTATAGCTTTGTTTAGGATTCTTTTTACATTTGAAGTTAGGAAACCCCTTTTTCTCTTTGAAGAACTTTTGATAGGCTTTATCCAAGTCTTTAAGAGTTTGCTGGAGGGCCATGGAATCGACTTCTTGAAGCCATTCGATTTGTTTCTTTAATTGTGTGAGTTCAAGACAGCAAGAATTAAAGTTCAGGGTTTTTCGTTCAGCTTCAAATAGTTTAATACGTGCATCAAGGAAGTGATTGTAGACGTATCGAGTACAACCTATAGTTTTGTTAAGGAGTACTATCTGTTCTTTGGTTGGATATAGCCGAAATTTAAAGGCTTTGTGCAAGGCATTACCTCCTCTCTGAAACCTTTTGACTTTCAATATACTGCTTAACAATGGCTAGCGGCGCACCTCCAACAGTAGAGATTAAATACGAATTAGTCCATAACGTTGGCAATTTAGTGGTTAACTCTTTAAACTCCTTTCTAAGTATTCTCGACGATTTTCCTTTGATCGTTTTAATGACCTTATGGACACCAAATTGAGGATCTACTTCAATCAATAGGTGGACGTGGTCGGGCATAATCTCCAGTTCTATTAGTTCGGATTGAAGTTCTTCGCATATCTCCCTTATCAACTCCTTTAAGCGAACTTCAATTGAAAAGATACCATTTTTAAGAGTGATAGAAGGTTTGTTGTTGATTATGTGATTACAGAGCATGAAAATAATTTTAATTTAACCATTGGAACAACCAAGCTTATAAATGAATAAGGGGTACAGAACCCCGTAGCTTAGTAAAATTCAATGTGGTAAGGGTGCGTTTCGCCGCTTCAGAGATGCGATTATTAAGCATGGGATAGAAAAAGAATGGGATTTGTACAAACATGACATTTTGCGAGACCGTCCGTGAATGGTGCGAATTCCATAAAATTGACAATAGATGAGTTGCTTGATTGGAACTTCGTTCTCCGGAGTCTGACCGTGTGCCAAGATCGAGCCACTCAAAATAGTACCCGGAAAGTGGTCAAACGTCCATCAATGTCAGTTCCCCGAAGACAGTTTCTGCAATGATATTTTGGCTGGAAACCAGTAATAGCAGCAAACTGCCTATCTTACGTTTCATTTTCATTATCCTTTTTCGGTGAAGGCTTGTGGGACTTTTGACGCAGGGAGTTAGTAAACCCCAACACTCGGGGCCGGGTGTTTAAGGCCCAAAGCGGTGCTTTAATTAGAATATAGAAAAGAGGCTTTAAAAAGGGATCGTACAAGAAAGGGAATACAGGATGTTTGAAGTCATAAAAAGTGAATACGGAAAAGAGCTTGGAGTGTTTGAATTTGATTATCAAGGAGAGCACTCGTCGTTAGATGCGGTTCTAATAAATGCAAAAATCAAGTTTTATGAAAAGGGTTTACATATTTCGACGGGATTGAGCAGTGAGAGCCTTTTTGTTGAATGGGGCTGTATAAAAGGAATTACTTGCACAAAAAGCAGACAAGCACTCATAAATCTGAAGACCGATGAAGGTGTGATGAAGCTTAAAAAAGAAAAGAAGGAGACCGATATCAGTCAGTTTAAGAGGATGTTAAAAACTCATGTCCCGGGCATTGAAATTGAGTATGTGAAAGCATCACCTGATAATTTGCGTTCTATTGAAATGAAACGTGCTGAAAAGCTCTATGAAGAACAGGAGCGAAGGGTTGATGAATTTGTAAGAAACTGTGGGGGCGAAGATGACCTGGAAATTGAGGAGGCCTGGCAAAAATACCTTGAAAATCATCTTCAGTTTCCTTTTGAAGCCGAAATTATAGATGATCCTGGTCCTTTGAAAGTTGGCGATATTATCAAGGTAACAGCAATTGAAGGTATTTTTGGTTTATATGGTATCGTCGTGAAAGCAAGAATGGGCAGAAAGCAGTTTTCATTTCCCATTTGTCTTCTGGAACCGGTTGAGAAGGAGAGTAAAAACTATCAACTGGTTGATGATTACAACTTTGGGTTCTGTAATCGATAAAGGGGTTGCGGCCCTGCAATATAACCCTTTCGAGGTAACCATTTTTTTGATTGTGATCATTTTTTAAGGTATAATGAAATCAGAGATTTAATCATTGCCTTAAAGTTTGTTTTAAGGTCTTCAAGAGGTGATAAACGTGACAATTACAGATATAAGAGATGCGGTGGTTCAGGTTGCACCTGCGTATCCGGTGCTTAGCATCGACTTGTTTGGCTCGTTTGCAAATGGTGAGAATACGGAGGAGTCAGACGTGGATTTACTTGTATACTTTGATGAAAAAGTTGCAAGTTTATTTGATATGTCCGGGCTTAAGCTTGATATTCAAGAGAAATTGAACACCAAGGTGGATGTGGATGCCGGCCCTTTAAAGGAAAACAGCTATTTAACCATTAACAAGAAGGTAAGGATATATGAAGCATAGGGATATTCAATTACTTAAAATGATCATATCCGAATGCAAAGACATTATAAGGTATTCTAATGAAATCGGTGAAAAAGGATTCCACGAAAATGATGTTTACCAGAAGGCAACAGCAATGTCGCTTCTTAACATAGGTGAACATGCCAACGCATTGTCGCGGGAGTTATGGACGGAGTACAAGGATATTCAGTGGCGAAAGATCGTTGATCTTAGAAATATCGTAGCACACGGATATGGCGAATTAAAAATGGAGCTTGTCTGGAATTTATCTCAAAAAGAGGTTCCGGTGCTAATGGAGTAACTTGAGGACTTGCTGAAAGAAGATTAAACAGAAAACACTATTTAAAATTAACACGATGGAGTATTTTTCAGGACAGCGGATTTAAATTGAGCTGAAACTGCAAATTTATTTTTTATCTTTACTCTCCCGCCTGTGCAGCTGAGCTAACGGACAATGCACAGCATTATAAAGAACTTTGGTAATAACGACGACGACTCTAGTTTAATAAATGAAGTTTTTTTTATAGCTGACCATCTGCAATTATCGGAAATGTTGCGGGAGGTCATTTGTTTTTTTATGTAAGACTTGACACAGGCTAATGATAGAGTCACAGAGGACATAAATGTTTTAGGTGAGGTGGGGAATACGAACCAAGGAACTGCCTTTTAAGAATTCTGGAAATGGTTTAAGTGGATTAAAATGTGTAGGGTTGCGGCAAGTTAGGGAAAGGAAAAGGTGATCAAGATATGAAGCCAGTCAGCTTGAAAGAAATTGTCGATAGACTGGATTTCTTCATGGATGGATGGAAACATTATTTGAACAAAAAGACAGGTGATATCGTCGAAATCCAAATGGAGTATTTAAGCATTGCCGAAGAATCCGAAGATGATGATGATTTTAGTGAATATGAGGACTGGGAGCAGGATGCTATTCGCGAGGCGGTGGACGTGGTGGAAAACTGGGGCGATTATGTTGAACTGCCCGATCGGGAAGAAGTTAATGAATATCGAATTATGGAAAACTTTTGTTATTCTCAAGAAGATGACAAACTGCGAAATAAGCTGTGTTACTCAATTGATGGTAAAGGCGCGTTTCGTCGCTTCAGAGATGTGATCATTAAGCATGGGATAGAAAAAGAATGGGATTCGTACAAATATGAGACACTATGTGAAATTGTCCGCGAATGGTGCGAATTTCGTGAAATTGACTATAAATAAGTTGTTGCGAGGTTACAGGGATAGACAGTTTTTTTATACGCATAGTTGTAAAAGCATGAAAAGGTCGAAACAATATATGTTTTTCCTATGTCTGCTGGAATTAGTCGAAAAGGACAGCAAGAACTATCAATTGGTTCATGATTATAACTTGTGGTTTAGTAATCTTTAAAAATGATCGTTCTGAGTGTCCTACAGGAAGGAGAAAAGCAACGTGAACCAAGCAAAACCGACCAGAGAAGAATGGAACTCATTATACCAAGTAGAATAGTCCTAAAGTGGCTGTATAAATTGAAAGAAACTTGAATTGAGAGAATGATCAGCATTAATAAGATTGCTGCCGAGTATTATATTTGAGGTGTTTCTTATGGAAACAAGGACATATGAAAGAGAAAAGCTTTATAAGGAAGTTTGGGTTGAGCCGATGACAACAGTTGCCAAGCGGTATGGCATATCTGATGTTGCATTGAGAAAACATTGTAAGAAGCTTGAAATACCCACGCCTCCAAATGGCTATTGGGCGAAAGTCCAAGCCGGACAAAAACCAAAGATACCAACTCTTCCGAAGTCAAAAGGGCCAGATAAGATTGTAACAAGAAATTCTTCCATGAATCATTCGAGTAGTCTATCAGGGGTGAAGAAGACAGAGACTCTTTCATTTTTACCGGAGGATCAACGTCAAGCTGTAAAAGATTATTGTGCATCTGTAGCTGTTCCTGCAGACTTAACCTATCTACATGGTTTAGTCAAAGATACAATACAATATTTTCGTTCAAGGAAGGGAACTACAAAACCTACTCTGAACAGGGTCTTGTATCTTGGTGTTTCAGGAGACCAGAGAGACCGTGTACATAGAGTATTAAGTACTCTATTTAAGGCGGTAGAACATTTAGGTTATTCTGTTGATATTAAGGCGCCAAAGGCAGAGCACTATTACAACTATGAGTGACGCGTGCATGATAACGTTACATATATATGTTTGGGGGTCGATGGGGTACCTATTCTAATCAAAGAGTTACAGCAGAGAGTTGAGCATAAGCCTACAAAAGAAGAGCTTGCCGATCAGAAAAGGCATAGTTGGGCGCACATACCACCCTATGACTTAGTTAAGAATGGAAAGTTAGCTTTTGAGATTGATGAATATCATTCAAAGCGCAAACATTGGCGTGACAGCGATAAGAAGAAAATTGAAAACCAAATAGGTGAAATAATAATATGAATAATGGAAGCTATTAATATTGTAAAAGATATACGTGAAGAACGTAAAGCTGATGAAATCCGCAGAGCCGAACAAGAACGTGTACGATGGGAAAACGAAAAAAAGAGAAAAGAGGAATTAGAACAGCTTGAAATACTTGAAAATTTTGCATCTGATTGGAATAGGGCAGAAAAAATAAGAAAGTTTGCTGAGAGCATAGAATTTAAAATTAATGACTTAGAAAGCGAACTAGAAAAGGCGAAGATAAGGAACTGGCTTAAATGGGTACGAGACAAGGCGGACTGGCTAGATCCACTAACTAAGAAGCAGGATAAAATATTAGGTGAAAGCGCGTTGTTATTTGATCTGCTCGGAGATGATTGGATTACTGAAGAATAAAACATCAATGAGGCTTGAAGGTAAAAATCCGTGGTTATCAAAGTTACATCTAAAATAAATAGATCCGGCTTGATAAGTAGCCGGATCTATTTATTTTAGATGTACAGAATAATTATTCTTTATTTATTTTTGGTTTTAAGGATAATCATACCCTTTCTATCGCTTGTAGGCATTATCCAACTTTTGTCTTTTAGGCCTTCGGGGGTATCAATTTTTTTTACAGTAACACCGATGTTATTTAGTCTAGATATTGCCTGATCGCGTTTTAAGGCGGAATTGAACATCTTACATCATCCTTTCATGTTCAACTTCATTATATATTAGACTTAAGTCGTCTTGCAAGCCCTGAATCAGCTCTTTTGTTTGAGTCGACAGAAGCTTTCTCCAATTGGGAAAATCAATGATATTAGGTAAGATTGATAATAAGATGATATAATTTTGGTTATTTAATTGAAAACACCTCGTAATATAAATCCTACCTTTTTTACTACTTAAACCTTCATTACGGAAAATATATTCATTTATTTTAAGGATCCCACTCAAAATCCCGGTTCTTTTCATATTTTTTAATTGATGGTCTATTTCTGGAGTGAAAAAGTTCAGTTCCCAAGTATCATAGTCGCTGTCGTCAGTCAAACTTAAATAGATTTCCACACATAGTTCATACAATGCAATTATATAGCTATCACTTTCTGTAAGAGACGATGGTTCTTTGCTTTCAATTAACGGACGATAAGTTTTTATAAATTCTTCTATAGTATTCAGTATATCCTCTTGTACTTGATGTTCAATTTCATTACTAACCTGAATACTTTCAAAATCCTTTTCGCTCTCAGTTAATATATCTAGCTTTCTTTTTAATTCAAGAATATTATTCATGTCGAAATAAATTCCCTTAGGGATATGGTAATAAGTTTGGATTAGCGCATTGATGTCAATTCCCTCAATCGCATAACCATTGATGTAATTGACTTTCACAAGCGTTTCATCATTAAAAATTTTTTTGCTATAACGATATAACTGTGCAGAGTGAATGACTGGTTTATTAAGGGTAAACCGCTTCAAATGCTTAAGTAATGTTTCCTTTTCTTGATATTGCTGAAGATCATTATACTTATCCATTAAAGATCCAGCTTTTGCTAAAAGTAAATCTTCCTTGTGCTTAATATTTTCCTTTAATTCATTTATTTTCTCATTTAATGGTGTTACAGTTAAGTTCTGTTTTTCTGAATAATATTTCTTAATCCATTTTGATGTATCAGATACGGCTAATACTAGGACTAATAATATTATTAAAGCCCCAACACCGGTAATATTTATTATATTAAATTTAAGCGCATAGATTAGTAAGTTATCTGTTAATGAGTGATTTGAAATATAGTAGTTTATTACCAGACCGATGAGAGGAAGGATAGAATACAATAATAAACGTGTTATTAAATTCTTTTCTTTCAAAGTGAAACCCTCCAAACCAAATCTTTTTTACTTTCGACATGTATTACGGATTACCTGCAACAAAAACAAACACCCATCAAATAATAGAAGGGGACATTCGAATAATGAATTGTCATCTCCGTAAATGAAGGATATATAGGTTAACACTTGAAGCTATAAAAAAGTAGCTATTATCAAAAGTCCAAAGGGCATGCACCCCAAAAAAACAAATGCACCCCCTTTGAAAACAAGGGAGTGCATAATTAATTTGTATTAATTATTGAGTCATTAGACAGTTGAGACGAGGACAATTACCCCGAGAGAAATACGTCTATAAATACAACTACGCAGATGAGACTAACATATGTCTAAAAAAACAGATAACCAAAAAGTAGTTATATTCCGCTCGTAACAGACCAGCTCGATACCTTTTCCGTTCCTTAGTGTGTTCGTATAAGGCGGCATTAGTTAGTTCATTAGCTCTCGGATACTTCCTGCTTTTTCTTTTGATTTTGGGTTTGTCACCGTTTCCGGACAAGTTCATATAATGAAGCATGGACTGGCTTTTCTCAAAAGAGTTTGCGCCGCTATAAGAGACGATTGCCAAGCTGAGATGCGAAAGGAGAAAAATATGTCGATCAATTCAACACACGCTGAAACGGCTATGGTGGTACGGTATCAGACCGGAATGACTGCCGAGGGACTTCCTCTTACCCGCCAGAAAAACCTGGCGAAAGTAAAAGAAAGCGCTGCCACCGAAGAGGTTTACGCAGTCGCCACCGCACTGTTCAGTTTACTGGAATACCCCATCATAGAGATACGCCGCAACAGCAGTTATATTCTCACTGAAGAGTAGCGTTTTAATATTTAAGATAAAAAGGAAGTGATTGTCCATGCCCACTGCAACCCAGAAAGTTGTTCGCCTCGTATTTACCGTCGCCGGCGGAGGCACGTTTACCATGACGCTGCCCTCGCCAAGGGCGGACTTGACGCAGGCGGAGGTTGAACAGGTCATGGATCTCCTTATCGAAAAGAATATTTTTGATCTTTCCGACGGCGACCTCGTCGCCAAAAGGGATGCAAAAATCATAGAAACAGTGACTGAGGATATTTTCGACCCGCCTGTCGCCTAAATTGTTTTGATATCGGCGCAAACACGATAAAAGCCCAGTCCATACCCCGAATTGAATAAGCCAAACCGAAAAATGGCGGCCGGATGAAAACATCTTCAAACCGGCCGCCATTTCTGTGGTCTGCTGTTTCTTCCGGAGTTTCCGCTGGCAAGCTCGCACCTTCTTAAGCTTGGGCACATATTGTGTAGAAAGTAACAGGAAGGATTGACGCGCGGATGACTACTACGACGGAACGCACCCCGCGGATTATCGCGGATGAAATAAACATAATCAACCAT